>Ga0194118_10000203_pt1 | contig 113760 bp, 125 predicted proteins | sample TA2MahsurfametaG_2_FD_148662 | JGI IMG/M metagenome (GOLD analysis project Ga0194118, IMG submission 148662) | Freshwater microbial communities from Lake Tanganyika, Tanzania - TA2015013 Mahale N5 surface | ecosystem: Environmental > Aquatic > Freshwater > Lake | place: Tanzania: Lake... | reverse complement strand
TTCCGGTGGTCCAGGGAGGGCGCCTTGCCGTGGCCCTTGCAGACGGCAGTCAGCGGGTCATTGAGCTCACTCGGGCACACCTCGAGGAGGATGCGGGCAAGTCCGTGCATGAGGCACTCGATGGCCTGCCCGCGAATTGCTCTGGCATCGACCTCAATCGCGCCGGCACGCCGCTTCTCGAGATTGTGACCGAGCCAGTGATGCGATCGGCCCAGGAGGCGGTGGCCTATGCCCGCACGCTTCACAGCCTGGTGACCTGGATTGGCATCTGCGATGGCAACCTTCAAGAGGGCTCGTTTCGAGTCGACGCGAACGTGTCGGTTCGCCGAGTTGGAGAGACAGTGCTCGGTACGCGTTGTGAGATAAAAAATCTCAATTCCTTTCGGTTTCTCGAGCGGGCCATTGAGGTGGAGGTGGCCCGCCAGATCGAACTGATTGAAGACGGTGGCCGTGTGGTCCAGGAGACGCGGCTCTTCGACCCGGATCGCGATGAGACACGTTCAATGCGCAGCAAGGAAGATGCCCAAGACTACCGATACTTCCCGGACCCCGACCTGCCGCCGCTATGCATTGATGGGCAATGGGTGGAGTCTGTGCGGGCCTCGATGCCGCAATTGCCTGAGCAGCGTCGTGATCAGTGGACCGTGTCTCTGGGGCTGAGTGCCTACGATGCATCGATGCTTGTGCAGTCTCGTGCCCACGCCGATTACTTTGCCAAGTGCCTCTCGGTTCTGCAGGAGCGGAAGGTCTTGGTGGTGGTTGATTCCGAACTCGGCAAGGCCCTAGTGAACTGGATGATGGGCGAGCTTGCCAACCATCTCAATCGAGAAGGGCTGGAAATTTCTCACAGCAAGGTGTCGCCCGAGCAGCTTGTTGGTCTTCTGCTCCGTGTCCAGGATGGAACGCTATCGAACAAGATTGCCCGTGAGGTTTTTGCTGATTTATGGGCAGGAGCATTTGCCAACGCCGATCAGGCGATCGAGGCCAAGGGCCTTCAGCAGATTCAGGACACGGGCTTGATTGAGTCGCTTATTGAAGAGGTGCTTGCGAGCCAGCCCAAGATGGTCGAAGAGTTTCGGGCCGGCAAGGACAAGGCGCTCAACGCACTCGTGGGCCAGGTCATGAAGCGGTCGCAGGGCAAGGCGAACCCGCAGATGGTCAGTGATCTGATGCGTCAGCGCTTGGATTGACGCGGGGCTGATCAAGGACCTGAATCTGGCTCTTGAGCCAGGCGATCAAGAAGATTCCTGGAAACGCCGCTACAAAACTTCCTAGAAAAAATGGGGGCCAGCCGTAGTCTGTGGCGGCGACCCCCGCGACGGGACCCACCCAGACCCGACCGATGGAGGCCAGGGCCGACAGAAGGGCGAATTGAGTGGCTGTAAAGCGAATGTCGCAGAGGGCCATGAGCAGGGCCACGAAGGCCGCCGTGCCCATGCCACCGGCGAGGTTCTCGAGAAGAATCACAATCGTCATCTGCCAGAGTGCTGGGGGCGCAATCGAGAGCCACCAGAAGCCCAGATTGGTGATGGCCTGCAGCACACCGAAGATGAGCAGCGCACGCCAGAGGCCCAACTTTGAGAGCCACAAGCCGCCAACCAAACCGCCAACAAGGGTGGCCAGCAGCCCCATTCCTTTGTTCACGGCCCCGACCTCTGCAGGGCTAAATCCCGCTCCGCGAATCAAGAAGGCTGTGGAGAGACTCCCCGCAAAAGCGTCCCCTAGTTTGTAGAGCACGATCGCCACAAGGATGATGACGGCTGCCTTGCGGCCGAAGAACTCCTTGAAGGGCTCGACCACCGCATCCCGAAGGCTTGTAGGCGCTCGGATTTCACTGGGCTCAGGTGCCAACGCAGCAATGAGCGCGAGCAGGAGACAGAGTCCCGCCATGACCCGATAGGTTCCGCCAAAACCAAGATAGAGGTCGGCCAACATCAGGGCGAGCCCCCCGGAGGTGAGCATGGCCAGCCGGTAACCGATCACCGACCAGGCCGCCCCTAGGCCGCGCTGTTCGGGTCGAAGCGACTCGGCCCGCCAAGCGTCAAACACAATATCGAAACTCGCTGAGAGAACCACCAAAAGAAACGCAAGACTCGCCAGCCGTGTCAGCCAGCCCTCATCGGCCGGGCTTGAGAACGACATCGCAAAAAGCACCCCGGCCATGGTGAGCTGCAAGAGGATAAGCCAGCCCTTGCGCCGCCCGAATCGATCGGGGCCGATGCGATAGCGGTCCATCATCGGAGCCCAGGCGAATTTGTAGGTGTAGGGCAGGCCGAGCACTGTCAGCCAGCCAATGGTCTTGAGGTCCACCCCTTCGACGGTCAGCCAGGCCTGCAGCGTTCCCGCAGACAGGGCCAGGGGCAGGCCGCTGGCAAAGCCCAGCAGCAGGGTCATGATGAGGAGTTGGCGGGGCGCGGGGGTGGCGCCGGTGGTTGCGGACATCGACAGGTCTCTGCTCGAGGTGATGAGGTATCTTTTCAGGAGTATGCAGGCAAGCTCAAATCATTCGTTATCGCCTTTGGTCAGGATCTGGGTGGCGCTCGCCCTGTCGGCATCGATGGGCGGCTGTGTCACGACCGGGGCAGGTTCCAAGGCCCTCGCAGGCCCAGGCGATGGCGTGGTGGTCGAGGGCGCCTCTGACATACGCAAGCTCGTGCCCGCCGAGCAACTCGAGCGCTCGGCCACCAAACAATTCGAGGCCATGAAGCGCGAGGCACAGAAGAAGAATGCCCTGTTGCCCCCGAGCGACCCCACAGTGGTGCGACTCAATGCGATTGCCAATCGCCTCAAGCCCTATGCCAATGCATGGAATCCCGGCGCCCCGAAGTGGAACTGGGAAGTGGCCGTCTTCAAGAACGATCAGATCAACGCCTTCTGCATGCCTGGAGGCAAGATTGGATTTTTCACCGGCATTGTGGACAAACTCAAGCTCACCGATGACGAGATTGCCATGGTGATGGGCCATGAGATGGCCCATGCCTTGCGCGAACACAGTCGGGCCCAGTTGGCCAAGGCCCAGCTCACCGATATTGGCGCCTCTGTTCTCTCGACTTTAATGGGCCTTGGTGAGGGTGGGCGTCAGGTAATGGGCTTTGGCACTCAGCTGCTCACGATGAAGTTCTCACGCAGCGATGAGACCGATGCAGACTTGGTCGGTCTCGATATCGCCTCCCGCGCGGGCTACGACCCCCGCACAGCCATTGTGCTCTGGCGAAAGATGCAGTCGGCCAGCAAAGGGGCGCCTCCCGAGTGGTTCTCGACCCACCCAGCGAGCTCCACCCGAATCGATGACATCTCGCGCAACCTGCCCCGTGTATTGCCGCTTTACGCCAAGGCCATTGGCAAGTCGCTCGATACCCTGCCGCCCGACCCGTCCTTGCGCTAGAGGCGCCGAAGCGATTGCCCTCGTTGAAACTCGCCAGGTGGGCTCGATAGGCGAGATGGCCTGGATCGCCCAGATGGGCTAGACAATTGGCGGCTTCAGTCTTTGAAGTCAACGACCAGTGGTGCATGGTCAGAGAATGACTGGGCCTTGTAGACGCTGGCCGTCTGGGCCCGGCTCGCAATGCCTGGGGTCGCCACGAGGTAGTCGATTCGCCATCCCACATTGTTGGCACGGGCCTGGCCTCGATTGCTCCACCAGGTGTATCCCTCGTCGGTGGCTTGGGGGTAGAGACTTCGATAGACATCCACCCAGCCCAGCCCATTGAAGACCTCATCGAGCCAGGCCCGCTCCTCGGGCAGAAAGCCAGAGTTCTTCAAATTGCCCCTCCAGTTCTTGAGATCCTGCTCGGTATGGGCAATGTTCCAGTCTCCACAAAGCACAAACTCTTGGCCTGTGTCTCGGTGCTCCTTCATCCATTTCTCGAGCATCGGCAGAAATGCATCCATGAAGCGAAACTTCGACGCCTGGCGCTCTTCACTTGCAGACCCCGAGGGCGCATAGAGGCTCATCACGGTGAGACCCTTGCGGTCGGCCCGAATCAGCCGGCCCTCACTGTCGAACTCGTCGATGCCAAATCCCGATGAGATGCTGGTGTGGGCCTTGTTGCAATAAATTCCCACCCCGCTGTAGCCCTTCTTTTCTGCGCATGCGAAGTCACCCAAGAGTGCGGACTCTCGGCCCTGGATGGCCCGAAGGTCCTCTTCGATGTCACCGACCTGCGCCTTGAGTTCTTGTAGGCAGACAAAATCGGCCGACTGTTGATTGAGCCAGTCGAACGCACCTTTGCGGTGGGCGGAACGAATGCCGTTGGCGTTGAGGCTGATGATTCGCATCGGTGTATTCTCGCCCATGATGCCGAGACCCGAGTTTTCAACTGCCGAGCGATTTCTTCGATTTGCCATCGAGAGTGGTGTACTGCGGTTCGGGGAGTTTGTTACGAAGGCCGGCCGCAACTCGCCCTATTTCTTCAATGCCGGACTCTTCAACGACGGCAGGCGACTGGGCGAGTTGGCCAGTTTTTATGCAGAGAGCTTTCTGCTTGCCCATGGCCAAGGCCGTATTCGGGCCGATGCCCTCTTTGGGCCTGCTTACAAAGGCATCGCGCTTGCAGCCTCGACGGCAGTGGCCCTGGCCGCGCAGGGCCACAACGTGGACTTCGCCTACAACCGGAAGGAGGCCAAGGACCACGGCGAGGGTGGGATGCTCGTCGGAGCGAATCTCTCGGGCCGAGAGGTCTTGATCATCGACGATGTGATTTCAGCGGGAACCTCGGTGCGCGAGTCGGCCCACCTGCTTCAGAGCATTGGCGCCATTCCCCGAGGAGTTCTTATCGCGCTGGATCGAATGGAGCGTGGCGGAACGGCCGACGCACCAACGAACGCATCGGCTGTTCAAGAGGTCGAGCAGGGCCTTGGCCTGCCTGTCATTGCCATCGCGAACCTCGAAGACCTCTTTGCCATGCTGGAGGGTTCGGCCGATCCGGCACTTGCTCTGCATGCGCAGGCCGTGAAGGACTACCGGGCCCGATGGGGGATTACTCCACCGTAACGCTCTTAGCTAGGTTTCTGGGCTTGTCGACATCGTGGCCCCTGGCAAGGGCAACGTGATACGCCAGAAGCTGCAGGGGCAGCACATGCAATATGGGCGATAAAAGCCCCGCATGGTCGCCCAACTCAATCACATGTATTCCTTCAGACGATTGAAAGCCACTGCCCTGGTCTGCAATCACAAAGAGCTCGCCGCCTCGGGCCCGAACCTCCTCGAGGTTGCTCTTTAATTTTTCAAGCAATTGGTCGTTGGGGGCGATGGCCACCACGGGCATCTCCGAGTCAACCAAGGCAAGTGGCCCGTGCTTGAGTTCACCCGCGGGATAGGCCTCTGCGTGGATGTAGCTAATTTCTTTTAGTTTCAAGGCGCCCTCCATGGCAATGGGCGCGTGGATGCCGCGTCCCAGAAAGAGGGCGTGGGCCTTTTGAACAAATCGCGGCGCCCAATCAGAGAACGCCTTCTCTGAACGAAGGATGGATGCAAGCGCCGCTGGAAGGTGCCGAAGTGCAGAGAGGTGCTGTTGCTCCTCGTCTGCATTGAGCCTTGACTGGCTCTTGGCCAGCGCGAGAGTCATCAAAAAGAGCGCCGCCAATTGGGTGGTGAAGGCCTTGGTCGAGGCCACACCAATCTCTGGGCCCGCCCGGGTTAAGAAGCGAAGTCGGGCGGCACGAATCAGTGAGGACTCCGGCACGTTGCAAATCGCAAGGCTATTTTCATGCCCAAGTGCCTTGGCATGATGGAGTGCCGCCAGGGTGTCGGCCGTCTCGCCGGACTGCGAAATGACGACCACGAGTGTCTGCGGCACCACCACACTCTGTCGATACCGGTACTCACTGGCAACCTCTACCGTGCAGGGAATCTTGGCGATGGCCTCGATCCAGTAGCGGGCCACCATGCCTGCGTGAAGACTGGTGCCACAGGCAAGCACCAACACCTGGCGCACCTCCGAGAAGATGGCCTGCGCATCGCTTCCAAAGAGATTCGGAGAGAGGCTCTGGGCACTGGTCACCATCTCAAGTGTGGCGGCCACAGCGCCCGGCTGTTCGGCAATCTCTTTCTGCATGAAGTGTGCGTAGGGGCCCAGACTCACGTCGTCGACGGTGAGCGCCGATTCGATGGGCTCTCGGGCAACGGCCTGCCCACTCTGGTCTTCAATATGAATCGCAATCGACTGCGTGTGGGGATCGCGCTGCAGGCAGACCAGATCACCGTCCTCGAGGTAGCTCAGGCGCTTGGTCTGGGCGATGAGGGCCGAGGCATCCGATGCAAGGAAACACTCGGTGCTAACTTGGCCGTGGCCAATCAGCAGCGGCGCGCCCCAGCGAGCGGCCACCAGAGATTGAGGGTCTTGGCTAGAAAGCGCTGCAATGGCATAGGCGCCCTTGAGCCTTGGCCGAATCGCTCGGAAGGCCTCGAGCAGGTCTATGGATTTCAGACGTGCTTCGTGGAGCAGGTGGGCAACGACTTCGGTGTCGGTCTGCGATTGAAACTCATAGCCCTTGGCCTGGAGCTCAATGCGCAATTCTTGGTGGTTCTCGATGATTCCGTTGTGCACCAGGCAGATTGCGAGACCGCCGCCTTCAGACAGGTGGGGATGGGCGTTGTCTTGGGTGACGGAGCCGTGGGTGGCCCAGCGGGTGTGGGCAACACCCAGCGTGCCTGCACCGCCCAGGCTGAGCTGCTCGAGCTCACTGACCCGACCAACGGCCCGAATTCTCTGGATTTTTTCTCCCAGATGCAGGGCAAGTCCCGACGAGTCATAGCCTCGATACTCGAGTTGTTTGAGGCCCCCAATGAGAGTGGGCACAACGTTCTGCGCGGCCATTGCCGCCACGATTCCGCACATGGCTTAAAAAATTTTCTTAATGGTGCTTCTTAGTGAGACTTCTTCTTGGGGCGCTTCCAATTGGGGATGGATGCCTGTCGGGCGCGCGAGACAGTGAGTTGATGGGCAGGTGCGTCGGTGGTGAGGGTGGTGCCTGCCCCCAGTGTGGCACCCTCGTGAACAATGACAGGCGCAACGAGCTGGGTGTCGGAGCCGATGAAGACATCGTCTTCGATGATGGTTCGATGCTTCTCGGCGCCATCGTAGTTGCAGGTGATGGTGCCCGCGCCGATGTTGACCCTTGCCCCCACGGTGCTGTCACCCACGTAAGAGAGGTGGTTGGCCTTGCTGTAGGGACCAATCTGGCTATTTTTCACTTCGGTGAAATTGCCAATGTGGCAGCCCTCGGCCAATTCGGTGCCAGGCCGCAATCGGGCATAGGGCCCCACAACAGCCTGCCGACCAAGCACTGCCCCATCCAGATGCGAAAAGGCCTCAATTCGGGAGCCCGCACCGACAATGACATTTCGAAGCACGCAGTGGGGGCCGATCTCCACGCCCTCGGCCAGCTCAACGCGCCCCTCAAAAACACAGCCCACATCAATGGAGACATCGGGCCCGCATTGCAGTTGGCCTCTTACGTCGAATCGGCTTGGGTCTGCAATGGTGGCGCCAGCCTCCATTAATTCATTTGCGCGCCGTCGTTGGTAGCGGCGCTCCATCTCGGCCCGCTGTGCCAGGGTGTTGACGCCCTCGGTGCTCTCTGCAGACGCCGCGCAGACACCCAGGACGCGTCGCCCCTCCTGGCTGGCCATGGCAATCACATCGGTGAGGTAGAACTCCGACTGGGCGTTGTGATTCTCGAGTCTTGCCACCCAGCGTTGCAAGTCCCTGGTGGGTGCAATGAGTATCCCGGTGTTGACCTCTTGAATTGCTCGCTGCTCGGGGGTGGCATCCTTTTCTTCGACAGAGCGAAGGACATGGCCTTGCTCACTGCGAATGATTCGGCCGTAACCAGTGGGGTTGTTGAGTTGCGTTGTGAGAACCGCCATTTTGTCGGCCGCCTTGGCGGCCTGCGCCAGGTCCTTCAGGGTGGCCGGCTCAATCAGGGGCACGTCCCCATATAAAACCAGGGTCAAATCGAAATCGTCACTGAGCGAACTGGCCGCCGCCTGAACTGCGTGCCCGGTGCCCAGTGGAGGGTCTTGGAGGGCAAATCGAACCGCATCGGTAGGCAGCCAGGCCAGTCCGCGGACATAGGCCTCGACGGCCTCGGCACCATGGCCCACCACGACCACCAGGCGCTTGGCACCGGCAGATACCGCAGCGCCAAGGACGTGGCCAAGCATGGGCTCGCCTCCGATGGGGTGCAAGACCTTGGGGAGTTCGGAGTGCATCCGACGTCCCTTGCCAGCGGCCAGGACAACTACATTCATGATGGTCAGGTGGGACTCTGCAAGGTGCTTGTGTTGGCCCCGCGGTTGGGGGAGATGAAAGACCCTATTATCATCCCGGCCAGACTAAAGACCACGCCGACCAGCTGCGGCTCGACCAGCAATTCCGCGCCCGAGATCTCGAGCATCAACCAGGTGCCGAGTCCGAAGAATATGGCGAGAGTGGCTCCAAGGTTGCTGGCCCGTTTCCAGAATAGTCCCGCAGCCAGAGGAACAAAGGCCCCGGCCAGGGTGATTCGATAGGCATTCTCGACCATCGAATGAATGCTCTCATCGGTAAGGATTGCGTAGGCCGTCACCATGAGCGTGAAGACAAAGACGGTGAGTCGGGTGGTGAAAAGCAACTGGCTGTCGGTCATGTTCGGCACCGCACCCCGCACCACGTTCTCGGCAAAAGTGACTGCAGGTGCGAGAAGTGTTCCCGAGGCGGTGCTCATAATCACCGAGAGCAGGGCGCCAAAGAAGACCACCTGCACCCAGACAGGCATGTGTTGGGCCACAAGGCTTGGGAGCACCAACTGGGAGTCTGACTCCATGAGCCGAGCGGTGGCCTCCGGATCGATAAGGGTGGCGGCAAATGCCAGAAAGAGGGGCACTGCGGCAAAGAAGAAATAGGCCACACCACCCAGCGTTGTGCCCCAGACAGCGACAGACTCTGAGCGCGATGCATTGACCCGCTGGAAGACGTCCTGCTGGGGGATCGACCCCAGTGCCATGGTGAGAAGTGCAGCGATCCAGCCCAGCATGTCGACTGCATCGAGGCTTGGCAGCCACTCAAACTTCCCTGCGGCCGCAGCCTGGTCAATCACGTGCCCGACGCCTCCGGCCATATCGCCCGCAATGGCGCTGACGACAATGAGGCCAATGACGATGACAATCATTTGAACAAAGGTGGTGACCGCCACCGACCACATGCCGCCGAAGAGGGTGTAGACGAGCACGACTGCAGCGCCGATCACCATGCCTTGGTTCATGCCAATGAGGCCCTCGGAGAGGACATTGAAGACCAGCCCTAGTGCAGTGACCTGGGCCGAGACCCAGCCCAGGTAAGAGACGACGATACAGAGCGAAATGATGAGCTCCACCTGGCGGTTGTATCGAATACGAAAGAAGTCTCCGAGCGTCATAAGCTTCATGCGGTAGAGCGGCAAGGCGAACACCAGCCCGAAGAGCACGAGGCAGATCGAGGCACCCAGGGGGTCGGAGATAAGCCCCCGAAAACCCTCCTCTAGGAAGGTGGCCGAAATACCCAAGACCGTCTCGGCGCCAAACCAGGTGGCAAAGACCATTGCAAGAATGACGGGCATTGGGAGATTGCGGCCGGCGGTGATGTAGTCGCTGGCGGAATGGACGCGGCGGGCGGCCAGCAGCCCCAGCGCAATTGACAAGACAAGGTAAGCGGTGACGAGGGAGAGAAGCATCTGGTGGGACCTCCTTTGTTAAAACCCGTTGGAGATTAAGACACGAGCAGCGCGAGCAGTAAGCCCAGCGCCAGAATGGTTAGGGCCTGGAGCCAGCGACGGGTCAGCCGAGTCTCTCGCACAAGGGCCTCGAGCTGTTCGGTCTGGGCCTCGCCACTGTGGGGCTGGCCGGCCCTCTTGAGTGCGGCATGGGCGAGACGCGGCAGCTGCGGCAACAAGACAGCCCAGCGCTCGGACTCCCGTCGAAGGTTGCGGGCCAGCGCCTTGGGCCCGACTTGCTCCTGCATCCAGTTCTCGAGGAAGGGTTTGGCGGTCACCCAGAGGTCGAGATCGGGGTCGAGCTGGCGGCCGAGCCCCTCAATGTTGAGCAACGTCTTCTGCAACAGGACGAGTTGCGGCTGGATCTCGACATTGAATCGACGTGAGGCCTGAAAGAGTCTCAGCAATACCTGACCGAGCGATATCTCTTTGAGGGGCCGATCGAAGAAGGGCTCACAGACCCCCCGCACAGCAGCCTCGAGGGAGTCCGCCCTTGTGCTTGCCGGGGCCCATCCCGACTCGATGTGCAGTTCTGCCACCCGCCGGTAGTCGCGTCGAAAGAAGGCCAGAAAGTTCTGGGCGAGGTAGTTCTTGTCGAACTCAGAGAGGGTTCCGACAATCCCAAAGTCCAGTGCGATGTAGTGGCCAAAATGAGGACCGCGATCGGCCACGAGAATATTGCCGGGGTGCATATCGGCATGGAAGTAGCCGTCCCTGAAGACCTGGGTGAAGAAGATCTCCACGCCCTCACGGGAGAGCTGCTTGAGATCAATCTTCGCCTCGTGCAGACGGGCCATGCGGTTGATGGGAATGCCGTAGACACGCTCCATCACAATGACATCGGATCGGCAGAGGTCCCAGACCATCTCTGGAATGAGAAGCAGGGGCGAGCCTTGAAAGTTTCGCCGAAGCTGGGCCGCATTGGCGGCTTCCCGCACCAAATCGAGCTCATCATGGAGGTAGTTGTCGAACTCGTCGACGACCTCTCTGGGCTTGAGGCGTCGTCCATCGCTGGAGACACGCTCAACCACCTGGGCGAATCGGCGCAGCAAGGCCAGGTCCTTGTCGATGATCTGCAGCATGCCGGGCCGCAGGACCTTGACGGCGACTTCGCGCCCCCCGATGAGTCGCGCAAAGTGGACTTGGGCAATCGAGGCACTTGCCACCGGCGTGGATTCAAAGTGCTCGAAGATGCCTCTGATGGAGTTGCCCAGCGACCGCTCGATCGTGGCAATGGCGATTGCCGAATCAAAGGCCGGGACCTGGTCTTGAAGCAGGGCCAATTCATCGGCGATGTCTTCGGGCAAGAGATCGCGACGGGTGGAGAGCACCTGACCAAACTTGACGAATATCGGCCCGAGACTCTCCAGGGCCTCTCGAATCCGTTGGCCCCTCGGTGCGTCAAAGCGGCGGCCGAGCCGCAGCAGCCTCAGTCCAGTGCTCAGCAACCGCGAGTCGAGGCTTCTGCGAGCGCCATCAATGGCGAGTTGATCCAGCCCAAATCGCCAGACAACTCGAAGTATGGTGAGCAATCGCAGCAGCGATGTCATGGGAGATTCGTCTCTGAAAACTGAAACAGCGAGCGGTCCAAGAGTTGCGATGGCGCCACTCGTCCCATGGCCTGAAAAATAGACTCAACCCGGCCGGGGTGGCGTCGCTTCCAGTCTTGAAGCATCTGCTTCATCTGTTGACGTTGAAGATTCTCCTGCGAGCCGCAGAGGTCGCAGGGAATAATCGGAAAGCCACGGTGTGCAGCCCAGGCCTCGAGGTCCTCTTCCTCGACATAGGCCAGCGGCCGAATCACCACGTGGGCCCCATCGTCTGATCGGAGCCGGGGTGGCATGGCCTTGAGAGTTCCACCAAAGAAGAGATTGAGAAAAAATGTCTCCAGGATGTCGTCTCGATGGTGCCCCAATGCAATCTTGGTGGCTCCCAACTCATCTGCAACCCGATAGAGCACGCCCCGGCGCAGCCTTGAGCAGAGCGAGCACATGGTCTGGCCCTCGGGAATCACGCGCTTGACGATGCTGTGGGTGTCTTGCACTTCGACATGAAAGGGAACCCCGAGCTCACGTAGGTAGTTGGGCAGGACCTCCTTGGGGAAGCCGGGGTGGCCCTGGTCCAGGTTGACTGCAATGAGTTCGAAATCGATGGGTGCCCGCTCCCGAAGCGAGAGCAGGATGTCAAGAAGGCCGTAGCTGTCCTTCCCCCCCGAGAGGCAGACCATGACCCGATCACCGGCCTCAATCATTTGGAAATCCGAGATGGCCTCTCCCACCTGCCGATGGAGCCTCTTCGAGAGCTTATTGGTCTCGAGTTCGAGTTTTCGAAAGGCGACGACTTGGGTCTGCATGGGTCTGGTCGCTGGGGATTAGGAGGGCTTGGTCGTTGCCCAGGCCATGACTTCGGTGCCGATGGTTTCGCAGTCGGGATAGACGTCTGGCTTCTCGGTTCGGACTCGCACCGCACGAACCATCGGGGCCTTCAGGCAGAGCGCAACAATCTCGTCGGCGAGGGTCTCTTGCAGATTGAAGTGCCGTGAAGCGGCCAAGGCCGAGATACCCGTTCGAATGAAGTCGTAATCCAAGACATCGCTGACATCGTCGCACTCGGATGTGGAGGCGTTGACTGGGATAAAAATTTCGACACCAATTCGAATTCGCTGGCGCGTGGTTTTCTCGAAAGGGTGAAACCCGATGGACGCTTGCAACGACATTCCCTGAAGAAAAATACGACGGCAATCGGCAAGTCTTGGGTCAAGCAGGTCGGTCATGGTCAGGGGATCGGGTTAGAAAAAGAATGTCTCTCGGGCTGGGGCAGAGGTGCTGCCCTCCGTCGACAGCGAGATTCACACCGGTGATGGCCTGGGCCTGGGCCAGCCAACAGACTGCTTCAGCAATGTCCTGCGGCCGACTCGATTGTCCCATAGGGGTCTGGCCATGGGCCCTTTCAAACTCCGCCTGCGTTTGATCGGCCGAGGGGAGACTGATTCCGGGAGAGACCGAGAGCACCCGCAAGTGGGGCGCAAAGGCGCGCGCCATCAACTCGCAGCCATGGGAGAGCGCCGCCTTTGAGAGGGTATAGCTGAAAAAGTCCGGATTGGGATTGAGAAGCTTCTGGTCGAGCAACTGAATTGCGACCCCTCGTCGGGCTGGGTGCTCGGCCCGTCGAAGGCGTTCGTAGTAAGCCTGAATGAGAAGGAGTGGCGCCTGAAGATTGGTCTTCAGGTGGGCCTGAAGGCTCTCTGCAGAGAAGTTTTCGGGGGAGTCGAATTCAAATCGTGCGGCGTTGTTCACAATGAGCCCGATGGGCCCGTGATTGGCCTCGAGCTGCTCGAGCCAGGCGGATGCAACGGGCCCATCCAAGGCATTGAGGTCTTGCTCCACCGCGTGGGCCATCCCGCCTTGCTCGCGAATGGCCGAGACCGTGGCAGCAGCCTCTCTTGCGGAACTCTGAAACTGGACCAACGGAATCCAACCGTGACTTGCAAGGGCAGTTGCAATGGCCGCCCCAATCCGTTTCGCCCCACCGGTGACCAGCGCGAATTGACCATCGGCGGTGGCGCGAGTCCCTTGCGATGGGGCATTCGGTGGCGTTTGGGGCATCGTGCAAGTGTAGCTTTGATAACCTTCTCCGATGCACCCAGCCCTCCATGCCGCCCTCTATGACGACGCATGCAGGCAATCCGGGTGGATCCCCTTTGATCAATTCATGGAGCGCGCGCTCTACCACCCCCAGGCCGGCTATTACTCAGATGCAGGCAGACCCGACGGTCCATTTGGACCGACCGGAGACTTTGTTACCGCGGCTGGACTCGGGCCCTGGATGGGGTGGGCCATTGCCAAGCGCTTTCAACGGCTCGAGCGAATGGCTCGCTTGCAAGGCCGAAAGCGGCCCTGCCTGCGTGAATTCGGGCCAGGCAATGGCGCACTCATGCAGACAGTTCTTGAGCAACTCGGCGAGTGGCAGATCCTGCCCCAGCGAGTCGAGTTGGTCGAGCGCTCCGCCGGCCTTCGCAAGCATCAGGAGGCGCGACTCTCGCAATTTCCAATAGAGGTTGTCTGGCTCGATCGGCTTGAAGAGGAGGGGGCGCAATTGGAGGGATTGGGGGGGTTTGAGGGATTGGTTCTGGCCAATGAGGTGGCCGATGCCCTGCCCACGAAGGTCTTTGAATGGGCACCCAATGACCCCCAAGGCCCTGTCCTCGAGTGGGGCCTGGCCTGGGATTCAAAAGATGGTTGGAGTTGGGCGTCTCGTCGCGGCCAGGAGCGACTCACCGAGGTCGCACTTCGTCGGCACGCCGATTTGGGTCAGTGGGGTCCCTGGATGGCGGGCCACCGCGGTGAATGGTCACCGTGGCTGGCGCCTTGGGCGCGCAGCCTCGCCGATGGCCTGGCCTGGGGTGAGTTGGTCATTGCCGATTACGGCTATGAGCGAGTGGAGTTGGATCACCCTGACCGTCACCGGGGCACCTTAACCGCACACCATCGCCACCAACGAATTGACGACTGGCCCACTTGGCTTGCCCACGCAGGCGATATGGATCTCACCGCGCACGTTGATTTCTCCGAACTCGCCGATGTTCTCTCCCACGGCGGGCTCAATTTGTGCCTTCAGACCCAGGCGGCTTGGCTGATTGACCAGGGTCTCATCGAGGAGGCGCAACAGCGGCTATTCGAGGAGAAGAGCAATACCCCAGGCAAGCCAGAGTCCATACGAATGCTTGGCCAACTCCAGACCCTGCTCTCGGATGCCGATATGGGCCAGCGGTTTCTTGTTCTTACTGCGTCTCGAGGGCTTGAAGAAGCCAATTGATGCGGTGGGCTCGAACCGCCTGCTCGACGGATTCCTTCCTTTGCGCGGCCAACTGCGCAACATCCCCCACTGGCAGCGAGATGAGCGCGGGCAACAGAGCAGCGAGCCGTTGGAATACCTTCATCTGCCCCGGATAGAGGCATTCAAAAAGGGCCATTAACCCATCCAAGCGCTCGGAACGCCGGAAGAGATCGCAGGCCTTGGCCCAGTCGACGGTGGCTTCAATAAGCGTGGTTCGCGCCACGGCTGATGCATTGTCTTGGTTCGAGAGCAACGCCCGAAGGCCCTGGCTGTGTAAGCCTTCTTCGACCAGCGCCCGCCACTCGGCGATGGCCTTTGGAATGACATGAAGAAGTTTCCGGGGGGCATGCAGGCCCCAGAGTAGGCCTGCACGCAGTGCAGGGCCCAGCCCATCTTGGGTGAGTTGCTGCAGAAGTGCGAACGCGTTGGCACTCGGTGTCGAGGCCCCGGTAATCCCTTCCCATGCATGAATCGAATCGAGGAACCTCACCATCGCCTCGGGCGAGGGCTCGCTCAACCCCTGTTGAAGTTCCTGCCAGACACGCTCGGCCACCAGGCTGTCGAGTTCACCGCTGGTTTGCATCTCTCGACAGAGTTCCAGTGTTGCTGGGTCGATGGACATATCGGGCCATCGGGCGAGAAATCGAGCCAGACGAAGGACCCGAACAGGGTCCTCTGAGAAGGCTGCCCCGATATGACGCAACCGCCCCTCCAGAAGGTCTTTCGATCCTCCAAAAGGGTCGTGGAGTGCCCCCTGCTCATCGACAGCCATTGCATTGATGGTGAGGTCTCGGCGTGCAAGGTCATCTTCGAGTCGAACCGACGCATCGGCTTGGAATACAAACCCATGGTAGCCGCGCCCCGACTTGCGCTCGGTTCGCGCGAGGGCAAATTCCTGGTGTGTTTGGGGATGAAGAAATACTGGGAAATCACGGCCCACGGGTCGAAAGCCGGCACGGACCATGGTCTCTGGCGTGGCGCCGACGACGAGAAAATCCAGGTCACTGCTGGGCCGATCAAGGAGCGCATCTCGAACGGCACCGCCCACGCAAAACAGGCTGACGTGGGCAGGCAGGGCCGCCGATGCAGGGGTATTCCTTTGGGGTGCGAGTGATTTGAGCCGATCGACTCGCAATGAGGATCGATGACTCAATCGCTGATAATTCGACGCGTTCGACGCTTGAGCAAGCGGGTGCGGGATGAGTGGTCCTGGAGCATGATCGGCGCGATGGCGTGAAGGCTGTGGGGTATCCCAATGCCCAACTCAGGCGAGAGCGGTCCGGAGGCCACGCTTGGCACGCTCGAAGAAGCCAGGTTGTCTCGCGAGATCATCGGTGGGCCCGGGAGCTGCTCCATCACCAGCGCCTGGAGCCACGAGACGCTGTCGGGCAAGGGAAGAATTGGCCGTGGATGGCCGCTGTATTCCCCCGCCCAATGGACGATTTCGTAGAGACTCAGCACATCCGGTCCGGCGAGTTCATAGGCCTGGCCGATGGTCTTTGGATTGGCGAGGCAGTTGGCAATCGCCTTGATCGCATCACCGAGGTAGATGGGCTGAAAGCGACTGTGTGGGGTGGCCAGCGGCACAACGGGCAGCCAGCGTTGTAGCTTTGCAAATAGGTTAAGGAACGAGTCACCAGGGCCAAAAATCACCGACGGGCGAAGAATGGTCAGGTCGATGTCGTGGGATGCCTTGAGTCCATTTTCCCCTGCGGATTTTGAGCGCAGGTACATAGAGGGTGCTTGGGGAGCAACGCCCAAGGCACTCACATGAACGAGTCGACGAACGCCCACCCGGGACATTGCGCGAGACAAGCGCGAGGGGAATTTCACATGGGCTTCGTCGAAGTCCGGGCCCCAAGGCCGTCCGGGTCGACTATGGAGAAGGCCCACCAGATTGACCACCGCCCGCGCACCGATGAGCGCTTCGCTCAGGCCGGCCTCATCGGTGGGATCGACCTCTTGAATCTCGACACCGGGCAGACTCCAGATGGACCTGGCCTTCTGTCGAGAGCGGGTCAGAATGCGAACGGAGCCGCCGGCACCGCCAGAGCGGCTGATGAGCTCGGCCGCCAGGGCTTTTCCGACAAAACCTGCCCCACCGATGATGGCGATGGTCTGATTGCTGTGGGTCATCCCACCATTATCGGCAATTTATCGAGGCAAGCCCGTTGGACCCACCTGGGCCAGCCAGTCATTGAGCCTGACGCGCTGGGCCTCCCCCTTCATGCCCGCTCGAGAGAGCGTGGCGTCTTGACTAAGGATTTGCTGATAAACCACCGTATTGGCAAGCACTTGTTTGACGTAGGTGCGGGTCTCGGTAAAGGGAATGGATTCGGCGAAAGCCGCCCCCGGTATGCTTCGACTGAGGTTCGAGCGCCAGAGCCGGCTGCGTCCCGGCCCAGCGTTGTAGGCCGCGGTGGCAAGCACTGCCGAGCCATTGAAGTCATTGGCCAAGTCTTGCAAGTAGCGCACACCGAGGGAGATATTGACTTGCGGCTCTTCCAGGGCGCGCAGCTGAAAACCCTTCAGACCGATGTCTCGGGCCACACTCTTGGCTGTCTGAGGCATGAGTTGCATGAGGCCCACGGCACCCACCGGGGATCGAACCGCTTGCAGGAATCTCGATTCTTGGCGCATCAAACCCAGCACCCATGCTGTTTCAAGCAGCTCGGCTCGATTGGCCTTGTCGATTTCTGGGCGAAACAAGACGGGGTATCGAAGCTGCAGGTCGTGGTGGTCTTGTGTGCGAATGGCAGCGGCAATGGCGCGATCGGGCTGGCCGGCCTCGAGAGCGAGTTCGCTGGCGGCCAAGATGGCGGGATCGGACAAGCCCGTAAGAAAGGCGTTCCACTCCAGGCTGGCCTCTGCCCGAAGGCCCAGGGCCGAGAGCTTGAGCCCTCGGTAGAGGCTCGGATGGTCGGCGATTTGCTCTCGGTATTGTCGGACTCGCTGGCGCATGCCGTCGTCCAGAGGCGGTGTTGTGAGGGGACGGCCCAGGGCCTCGGCCGCTAGGATTTGATAGAAACCCCAGCCCGGCGGAATTCCTGCCCAGATTTCTTTTGCCTTTCGAGTCTGGCCCGCCTGGGATGCCAGCCATCCCTGCCAATAGGCCCAGTGGTCTTGATTGCGAAGGCTTGGTGGCATGGCCCCAAGAATCTGTCGAAGATTGTCCCAATCTCCCATACGGAGGCTGACCCTTGCGGCGGCCTCCTGGATGAGTGGTGGCTGGTGAGGAAGCGATGGCATGCCCCGCTGAACCATCGCTCCCGCCCTTGGATCGGTTCGCATCCAGAGGCGGCTGCCGATATTGAATTCCAAGAAGGTGGCCTGCTCGACCGAGAGCTTGCTTCGCTCTTTTTGGAATCGCGTGGCGGCCTGCAGGCTGTTGCGACTCGAGAGGGAGAGAATCGAGAGCGTGGCCTTCTCGCTGGCACTGAATGCCCCCTGTCGTTTAAAACTCGACCAGAGGCGCTCGGCCGCGGCCACTTCACCCAGGCTGGCCATGGCGCGCGCCTTGGTTCGCAGGTTTGATTCATCCAAAGCGCCCGACTGGGCCATTTCCTCCAACAACCCCTGGCAGCCGCGCGCGATCTCGTTGCCATGGACGATCAAGAGCCGATCACTGACCGGCATGGCCGGATTCAACCGAGCAAAAGCACACTGCAGGCCTGCATGGGCAAGGTCTCTGGGGATTTGCTCGAGCACACCGCGGGTCTGGGGACCCCAGGGACCGGACTGAAGGGCCGCCACGCCCCAGTCGCGCTGAAGGGCACGAACCAGGTGGTGGTCTTTGTGCTGCTGAGAGAACTGGGTGATGGCCAATCGTGCTTGGTCTGAGAAGGGCTGCCCACTGACCAGAAGCTGCTGACGCCAATACTCGGGCCAGATGCGCAAGGGGTCGTTGGCCAAGGCCCGCTCGGCCTGCGCAATTGCGGCGAGGTTGCGGCTCTGAAAAGCATTCTTCGCTTGGATGACAGGGTGTTGGCCCTCGGTGTCGGCCTTGGGCTTGGCCAGAACACCAGCCGATGCCGTGGCGAGCCCACCCACGATCAGGGCCGCAATCAGACCCTTGTGCGAATCCTTTTGCAAGCCCTTGTTCGAGTGCGGCCGACTTATGCCCCCCCCAAGACCAGGAGCGCTTAAAGCTTGAGAGATTTTTGCTTGGGGGTATAGCATCGACCTACGATAACGCGAGCAGATGTTTTTGACCATTCCGGATTGCCCACCTCGATGCAGATTCACCGCAGTGACAAAAGAACCAAAAAGGATTGGCGCAAGGCCTTGTTGGATGCACGTGAGGCACGAAGTCCTCAGGCGTGTGAGCTAGAAGATCGTCAGATTGCAAAGCATCTTGATGCCTGGGTCGAGGGGTATCTGCAGAGCGCGGGCGCGCAATACGAGCAGCCAGAGCTTCTTGTCTACTGGCCTTGGCGCGGTGAGCCCGATCTGCGCGAGCTCTGGAGAAGATGGCATTCGAGGGGCCTTCGACTTCACCTTCCGGTGGTTGTAGGCCGCGATGCGCCACTGGCCGCTCGCCGTTGGAACCCCACTGGAGACCACGATGAAGATTTTGTTGAGGACGCCTTGGGGCTGCCCGTCCCCCGGCCAGATTCAAACCGAGCGGTTGCGGATGAGGCAGAGGGCTTCGGGGATGTCGAAGTCTCAGCGCTGGCTGAGGCAAGCGCCGCAGCCGAGTTCCCCCGGGCACCGGCATGGCTTATTCCCTGCGTGGGGGTCGATGCGGGGGGCCACCGGATTGGTGCCGGAATGGGCTTCTATGACCGCACGCTGTCTGAATGCCTCCAGAGGGGCCAGCCGCGCCCCTTACTGATCGGGATCTGTCGCAGTCAGGCGGTTGTCTCCGAAAACCTCTCTGAACCCCACGACCTTCGCTTGGACACTTTAGTGACCGAGCATGGTCTGGCTCCGGTGAGGGATTCCGAAGGCGCCTGAACTACTGAATCTCTGACCCCGGTCGAGTCAGCCCCAAGGCCTTGAGTATCGCCAGCGTGGGCTCGGCACGGTTCATTGTGTAGAAGTGGATACCTGGGACCCCGGCCTGCGTGAGTTGGTCCACGAGGTCCGTCACCACTTCTTCGCCAAAGGCTCGAATCGAGGCGAGGTCATCGCCATATCCGGCCAGTCGCAAACGAATCCAGCGCGGGATCTCTGCGCCACATGCATCGGAGAATCGGGCGAGCTGACTGTAGTTGGTAATGGGCATGATGCCGGGGATCACGGGGACGTCCGCACCAAGTCGATGGGCCTCGTCCACAAATCGAAAGTAGGCGTCGCTATTGAAGAAGTACTGGGTAATGGCACCAGTGGCCCCGGCCTTGACCTTATCGACGAAGTGTCGAAGGTCGTCTTGCGCCGAGCGGGCCTGCGGATGCACCTCGGGATAGGCGGCCACTTCAATCTCGAACGCATCGCCAAACGCCTCGCGCACGAACCGAACCAGATCCACCGCATGCGCAAAGGCGCCCGCCTGCCCATAGCCCGATGGCAGATCGCCTCGCAGAGCAACCACGCGACGGATTCCCTGGGCCAGGTAACCCTTGAGCAGCTCGTGCAGTTCTTCTCGTGCTGCGCCAATGCACGACACGTGGGGAGCCACCGCGGGGAGCACTGCCTGAAGTGAGCGCACAGTCTGCAGGGTGCCCTCGCGGGTTGACCCACCCGCCCCGTAGGTCACCGACCCGTACTGAAGCGAGAGTGAATCATTGAGCCACCCTGCAGACTCGAGCAGCGCGAACTGCGCCTGCTCGGTCTTGGGCGGAAAGAACTCAAGACTGATGTTCACGATCGAAATCGCGAGAAATCAGTAGCGATACGCTTCGGGCTTGTAGGGGCCTTCAACCGGTACGCCAATGTAGCGGGCCTGCTCGGGTGAGAGTTCGGTGAGCATCGCGCCGAGTTTCTTCAGCTGGAGCCGCGCGACTTTTTCATCGAGGTGCTTGGGCAGCACGTAGACCTTGCCCTTCTCGTAATAGTCCTTGTGGCTGTAGAGCTCGATCTGCGCAATCACTTGATTGGCGAATGAAGAACTCATCACATAACTTGGATGGCCCGTGCCGCAGCCCAGATTGACCAAGCGGCCCTGTGCGAGAAGGATGATTCGCTTGCCATCGGGGAAGATCACGTGGTCCACCTGTGGCTTGATCTCCTCCCACTTGCATTTGGAGAGCGAGGCGACATCGATCTCATTGTCGAAGTGGCCAATGTTGCAGACGATGGCCTGGTCTTTCATTTTCGACATGTGATTAAAAGTGATGACGTCTTTATTGCCAGTGGCGGTTACAAAGATGTCGGCCTTGTCGGCGGCGTAATCCATGGTCACGATTCGATAACCCTCCATCGCGGCTTGAAGCGCGCAGATGGGGTCGACCTCGGTGATCCAGACTTGGGCCGAGAGCGCACGCAGGGCCTGGGCCGAGCCCTTGCCCACATCGCCGTAGCCGGCCACGACGGCAATCTTTCCAGCGATCATTACATCGGTGGCCCGCTTGATGCCGTCGACCAGTGACTCACGGCAGCCATAGAGGTTGTCGAACTTGCTCTTGGTCACCGAGTCGTTCACGTTGATGGCGCGGAATGCCAGGGTCCCTTTGGCGCTCATCTCATTGAGGCGATGCACACCGGTGGTGGTCTCTTCGGTGACGCCAATGACCGAGTCGAGTTGGCGCTGGTAGAAGCCGGGGTCCTTGGCCAACTGAGCACGAATCGAGGCGAAGAGGCATGTCTCCTCCTCGCTGCCGGGCTTGTCGAGCACGGAGGGATTGCGGGCGGCCTCGGCACCGAGATGCAGGAGTAGCGTTGCGTCCCCGCCGTCGTCGAGAATCATGTTGGTGGTTTGGCCATTGGGCCAATCGAAAATACGATGGGTGTAATCCCAGTACTCGGTGAGGGTCTCGCCTTTCTTCGCAAACACAGGCGTGCCATTGGCAGCAATTGCGGCCGCTGCATGGTCTTGGGTCGAGAAGATATTGCAGGAGGCCCAACGAACATCGGCCCCCAGGGCGGTGAGGGTCTCAATCAGCACTGCAGTCTGAATGGTCATGTGCAGCGAGCCGGTGATTCGGGCGCCCTTAAGGGGCTGCTTGGCTTTGAACTCATCGCGAATGGCCATGAGTCCGGGCATTTCGGTCTCGGCAATGCGAATCTCTTTCCTGCCCCAGTCGGCCAGGGCGAGGTCTGCAACTACATAGTCTGTGGAGGGGGCTGCTTTTAATACGGCGCTCATCTCGCGCTCCTTTAAGATTGAAGGTTCGCGAGCGCCGTTGCAAAAGCCTGCGAGGCAGGCCACCCAAGCCTGGGAGGGGAACCCTCTCGCAACGCTCCTTGAGTGAAGGGCGATTGTGGCCGTTACCGGCCGATTGGTCAAGGGCGCCCCCGGCGGAGGAAGAACGCCATGGGCTCTCGGTGAACGAGAGGCACCAGCCGGGGAGCGCCCGACGTGGATCGGCCCCGAACTTCGCGAAGCGCGAGAGGGGACGGCCACGACGTGCGCTAGACCGGCGCTGGCTTTTGCGCCCCTCGCGTGCTTCGCCCGCTTAAAGGCAACGCGCCCGAAGTGCCTCGGCCCGGTCCGTGGCCTCCCAGGTGAACTCGGGCTCCTCGCGACCGAAGTGCCCATAGGCGGCGGTCTTGCGATAAATCGGCCGCAACAAATCCAGCATCTGCACAATGCCCTTTGGACGTAGATCGAAGACATCGCGAACCGCCTGGGCAATGCGCTCATCTGGAACCACTCCCGTGCCCTCGGTGCTCACCATGATGGAGGTGGGCTGTGCCACGCCAATGGCGTAACTGATCTGAATCAATGCCTTCTTGGCCAAGCCCGCTGCAACAATGTTTTTCGCCACATAGCGACCTGCATAGGCTGCGGAGCGGTCGACCTTCGAGGGATCCTTGCCCGAGAAGGCGCCACCGCCGTGGGGAGCAGAGCCGCCGTAGGAGTCCACAATAATTTTTCGGCCGGTCAGGCCGCAGTCACCCTGTGGACCACCCACCACAAAGCGGCCTGTGGGGTTCACTAGAAACTTCACGTCGCCTCTGACCAGGTCTTTCGGCAGCACCGGCTTAATGACCTCCTCAATCACTGCCTCGCGAAGTTTTTCAAGGGCGATGTCTGGGGCATGTTGGGTGGAGAGCACCACCGTGTCGATTCGCTCGGGACGGCCATTGACATAGCGAAGGGTGACTTGGGATTTCGCGTCGGGCCGAAGCCATGGGAGCCTGCCATCTCGGCGCAAGAGCGACTGGCGCTCGACAAGACGGTGGGCGAGGTGGATGGCCGCTGGCATTAGCGTGGGTGTCTCATCACAGGCGTAGCCAAACATCAGGCCTTGGTCACCCGCGCCTTGGTCTAGGTTGTTGTCGTGGGCGCGGTCCACGCCTTGGGCAATATCCGGGCTCTGCTTGTCGTATGCCACGAGCACTGCGCAGCCTTTGTAATCAATGCCGTATTCCGTGTTGTCGTAACCAATCGACTTGATCGTGTCTCGGGCCACTTGGATGTAGTCCACATTGGCACTCGTGGTGATCTCGCCGGCCAGCACAACAAGACCGGTGTTGCAGAGGGTCTCTGCAGCCACGCGCGACTGAGGATCCTGAGCAAAAATTGCGTCTAGGATGGCGTCTGAGATTTGGTCGGAGACCTTGTCGGGGTGGCCTTCGGAGACCGACTCGGATGTGAAAAGAAACTCTGCGGACATGTAGCGCTCCAATTAACTGTTTGGCCTTGCGGCCGCTAATCGCGCTACGGATTTCACATCCAAAACGCTTTAGCGGTATTTGATGAAACAATCGCCCCGCAAGTTGTCGATTAAATCGGCGATCCGCAAACTATAGCCCCGATGGTCAGACTATTCAAACTCTTTGCCCTACTCCCACTCGGCGCATTGCGCAGTATGGGAAGCCTGTTGGGGCTCGCGGTATTGGCCTTCTCGAGCAGGACCCGGCGCATGGTTGCCGCAAACATTGCCCAGGCCCAGAAGGGTGCAATTGGTCGAGGGCTTGAATTGCCCTCGAACTTGGCCTGGCATGCGGCCTTGCGATCGGGCTGGCTGGTCACGGAGCTACCCGCAATTTGGTGTCGACCCGATCGCTGGAAGGACCTGGTGATCGATGGTGGTGATCAGATGAGCGAGTTGCTCTCTCGGCAAAAGGGCCTGATTGTTCTCACCCCGCACCTGGGCGCCTTTGAGTTGGCCCCTCGACTCATCGCCCGCCACCACCCCCTCTCGATCATGTACCGACCTGCTCGCCATGCATCGATGGAGGTCTTGTTGCAGGCGTTTCGTCCTTCGCAAAAAATTCAAATGGTTCCTGCGCGGGCCTCGGGCATTCGCCATTTTCTGAGAACCCTCAAATCTGGTGGCGTTGTGGGCCTGCTTCCCGACCAAGTGCCTGTAGACGGCGAGGGTGTCTGGGCCCCCTTTTTTGAATCCCCGGCCTACACGATGACACTTCCATTGCGCCTTGCTCAGAAGACGGGGGCGCCTTTGGCCTGGGTTGTGGTGCATCGGGTCCGATCGGGTTGGGCGATGTCGGTGAGGCAGTGGACCTTGCCTTTTGAGTTGGACGCGCTGCAGTCCCCAGAGGATTGGGCCATGGCAGCCCACTGCATGAACCGGGAGATTGAGCAGTTGATCTTGGGCGCTCCCGAGGATTACCTCTGGACCTACAACCGCTACCGACGACCAAGACCCGAGTTGGTCGAGCCCACCGTGGCCGCCGCAGAGTGAAGAAAACCATCGAGTGGCTCACTGGCAGAGGGCTTCGGATGGCACTGATCGCGCTCTCTGGCCTCTCTCGGCTCTCCCCTTTTAATCGGATGGCGCTCTCGCGCTGGGTCGGCCACATTCTTTGGGTCCTCGCTCGACGCAGGCGATCGATCGCCACCACCAATCTGGGGCTCTGCTTCCCGACCTGGGATCGAACCCAGATTGACTCGGTGGCGCGTAAACATTTCGTCTTTTACGCAAGGGCTTTCCTCGATCGTTTCGTGGTCTGGCGGGCCAACGAGACGCAATGCCGAGCGATTGTTGCTTTGGAGGGCCTCGAGAACTTAAGACCCACAGATGGCCGCCCAGTGATTGTTTTGGCGCCTCATTTTCTTGGCCTGGATGCAGGCGGCGTCAGGATTCAACTCGAAACCCAGATTGTCTCCATGTACTCGCGGCAGGGGAATCCGTTTCTCGATGAACTGGCGCTGGCGGGCCGAAATCGCTTTAACGCGCCCATCTTGATTCGTCGAAGTGAGGGAATTATTCGCCTGGCCAAACTGGTGAAAAAAGGCATTCCGGCCTATTTCCTGCCCGACATGGATTTGGGCTCTCGAGATGCGGTCTTCGCGGATTTCATGGGCCAGAAGGCGGCCACTGTGACGAGCCTGGTTCGGCTCGCCCAACTCACGCAGGCCACGGTGGTCCCGATGGTCACTTGGATGGAGGAGACGGGTTATCGCGCAAGGCTCTATCCCGGGTGGAGGCATCCGAAGGATGAGGATTTGTTGCTCGGGGTTCAACGCATGAATGATTTCATTGCCGAGCGTGTTCGCGAGGCGCCCGAGCAATACCTCTGGACCCATCGGCGCTTCAAGACCCGCCCGCCCGGCGAACCCTCCGTTTACCAATAGATAATTCGGTTATGCGCGTTCCTTTTACCAAGATGCACGGCGCCGGCAATGACTTTGTCGTGATTGATGCGCGCGAGTCCTTTGCGGCCGATTTCTGGTCAGTGGATCGGATTCGGCACCTTGCGAGCCGGCACTTGGGTGTGGGCGCCGACCAGGTCTTGCTCGTCGAGAAGCCAAGGCCCCTCGACGGGGTGAAGGCCCAGGGCGATGAGGCCCAGTTTCTCTATCGAATCTTCAATGCCGATGGCCACGAGGTTGAACAGTGCGGCAATGGTGCAAGGTGTTTTGCGCGATTCGTTCTTGATCGGGGGCTCGCCCAGGGGCCGGGCATACGGGTTCAGACCCGAGCGGGGCTTATCGAGCCAGTGCGCCTGGCCAATAACAACATTCGCGTGGACATGGGAAGGCCCCGTCTCGATGCGGCCGACTTGCCGTTTGAGACCCAAGGGCTTGCCAGCCGTCGGGTCCATGCCATCACGCTCTATGAACTCGATGTGTCCTCTTCTGGCGAGTTGGCATGGGTTGCGCCGGTCTCCATGGGCAACCCCCACCTTGTGCAATGGCTCGAGGTTGCGCCGACCGACAAGTTGATTGAAGACCAAGGCCTCTGGCTGCAGTCGCACAGGAGGCTTCCCCAGCGAGTCAACGCTGGCTTTGCTCGAATTGAGAATCAGAGTGCGATTGCGCTTCGCGTCTTCGAGCGTGGTGCGGGCGAGACCCTCTCTTGCGGCACGGGCGCCTGCGCTGCAGCGGTGGCTGGCATCGCCCAGGGTCGATTGAATTCTTCGGTGCCTGTGTCGGTTGCGACACGGGGCGGTGTGCTTCAGATAGAGTGGTCGGGCAGTTTGCACGATTCTGTTTTTCTCGCCGGCCCGGCCGAGACGGTCTTTGAAGGAGTAATTGAGCTATGACGGCAGGTCGAACCAAGAAGTCTTCATCCACAACCGCAGCCGCATCGACACCACCGGTCTTGGATGACCAAATGCTCCTGCGGGCGTTGAGGCAGCGGCCTGACTTTTTGGAGCGTTACCCCGAATTACTTGTCGACTTGAGTCTTCCGCATGCGCCGTCTGCTGGAGCAGTTTCCCTGGTGGAGCGCCAGGTGGTGGTTCTCAAGGAGAAGGTGCGCGGGCTGGAGCAGAAAATTGCGGGAATGGTCAACCACGCCCAAGAGAATCGTGTGATCGAGGCGCGACTCATGGCCTGGCTTCGTGACCTCCTTATGAAGCCCACCCTTCAGGCCCGCGCAGATGACATGGTCGCTGCCCTGCGCAAGGCTTTTGAGCTCCCCGCTGTGGGTCTCGCGGTGTGGAGCGCAAGGGCCAGTGGCAATTGGCGGCAGCCCGCCGGCGAGGAACTCTCGAAGATTGCCGATGAACTCGTTCGCCCCATCTGCCTGCCTGCCAGTGCGCACCAAGCCCGGGCCGCCCTTGGCCTGGTGAGTGAGAATTGCGAAGGGGGCTCAACAGCCATTCTTCCGCTGCGCTCTGGAATGTCTCCGAAGTCGCTGGGCCTATTGGTCATTGCCTCGCCCGACCCAGGCCGATTCTCCTCGGAGCACGGCACCGATTTCTTGGAGCGCATTGCCGAGCTCGCCAGTGCGGCCCTTCAGCCTCTGGCCAATCTCGAGATTGAGGGCAAGAGCCCCTGAGCGATCCGGCCGACACAAGCCCCTCGGTGCTGGCATCGAATGCGGCACTCGTCTCTGATTTTCTCTCTGAGCTTGAGCGCCAGCATTACTCGCTGCAGACACTCTCCGCCTACCGACGAGACCTCGCAGTCCTCGTTGAACTCTCCAAAGACCAACCCCTGGATGGGCTCTCGGCCCACTCGCTGCGCGCAGCGCTCGCTTTTTCCGCGCAGCAAGGCCTCTCTGCGCGCTCCATCCGAAGAAGACTCTCGGCCTGGCGTGGCCTCTACCAGTGGCGGCTCCACTCCCAAGGAATTGCGCAAGACCCCACCCAGGGATTGCGGGCCCCTCGGGCCTCGCGTCCCTTGCCAAAGGCCCTGTCGGTTGACCAGGCCATCGGCTTTGTCAGTCAGTCGGCCGATCAGAGCGAGCAGAGCCCGCTGCTCGAGGCACGTGATCTGGCCATGCTCGAGCTCTTGTATAGCTCGGGGCTGCGGCTCTCCGAAATGCTTGGGCTGAATCTCGCGCCTTCACGCGGGGGCCTGCATGGCTGGTTGGATCTTGAGAATGCAGAGGTCACGGTGGTGGGCAAGGGGGGCAAGACTCGCACCGTCCCATTGGGGCAGCCCGCCTCCCGGGCCATTCAGAGTTGGCTTTCGCACCGAGAGTCCTTGAACACAACGCAAGAGGCCTGCAGCCCATCGGATGCTGCTGTTTTTGTCAATCATCGTGGAGAGCGACTCTCGCCGCGGACGGTTCAGCGCCGCTTTGCGCAGAGGGCCCGGGACCTTGGTCTTGGCCAGACGGTGCATCCACATATGCTGAGGCACTCGTTTGCCAGCCACTTACTGCAGTCGAGTGGAGACCTGCGGGCCGTTCAAGAGTTGCTGGGACACGCTCAAATTTCTACCACCCAGATCTACACCCATCTCGATTTCGCACAACTGGCCAAGGTCTACGACGCTGCCCATCCCAGGGCCCGCCGCAATGGCGAGGCAAAATAGAGGGATGATTCCCGCAACCATACTCACCGGCTTCTTGGGTGCCGGCAAAACAACCCTGCTCAAGCGCATTCTGCAAGAAGACCACGGCCAGCGAATCGCTGTGATCGAGAATGAGTTTGGCGAAGAGAGCATCGACAACGAACTCCTCTTCGAGGACCGCCAAGAGCGCATCATTGAGATGAACAATGGCTGCCTCTGTTGCACCGTGAGGGGCGATTTGGTGGAGATGCTCGGGCGTCTGGCTGAGCAGAAAAAACGCGGCGAGATTGTCTTTGACCGAGTGGTGATTGAGACCACCGGACTGGCCGAGCCTGGCCCCGTGGCCCAGACATTTTTTGTCGATGACCAAGTGGCCGAGGCCTTCATACTGGATGCAGTGATCACGGTGGTCGATGCCAAGCATGGTGACCATCAACTCAACGACCACCCCGAGGCCCAGGCCCAGGTGGGATTTGCAGATCGCATTCTCATTTCCAAGTCCGACCTGGTGGAGCCCCAAGCACTCGAGGCGCTTCAGGCACGACTCCGAAAAATGAATGCCCGTGCCAGTCAATCACTGGTGCATTTTGGCGAGACCCCCATAGAACAGGTACTCGATATTCGGGGCTTCAATCTCAATGCGGCACTTGAGATGGACCCCGACTTTCTTGATACCGACATGCACCATCACCATGCAGATGATGTGAGCTCCTTTATCTTTAAGGCCGAGCAGCCATTTCATGCCGAGCGCTTTGAGGACTTCATGTCCGCGGTCTCCCAGGCCTATGGCCCCCAGTTGATGCGCTACAAGGGGGTGGTCTGGGTTAAGGGCAGCGAGAATCAGATGGTCTTCCAAGGCGTGCATATGCTGATGGGGGGCGATCGGGGGCGGCCCTGGAAGGCCGACGAGAAGCGGCAGAGCCGAATTGTTTTCATCGGCCGCAAGCTTCCCAGGGATACAATCGAGAGAGGGTTGCGTCAATGCCTGGTCTCGGCCTAGGCATCACTCGAACGCGGCTTGAAAATCGTTTTTTGTTGTTGAAGTGAATAAGGTGGACCTCGTATGAATGCAGCTGTGAAGATGATTCAGACCGAAGACGAACTCCTGGCTCAACCCGCCAGTGAATACATGAGCACCGCCCAGCTCGATTTTTTTCGTCGCAGGCTCAAGGCGCTTGAGGCCGAGCTTCGAGCCAATGCAGGGGAGACCACTGAGCATCTGCGTGAGACCGTGCTCGTTCCAGACCCGGCCGACCGCGCCACCATTGAAGAAGAGCATTCGCTCGAACTTCGCACTCGCGACCGAGAGCGCAAGCTCATCAAAAAGGTTCAACAGGCCATGGCGCTCATCGAGAGTGGCGAATATGGCTTCTGTGAAGAGACCGGCGAGCCCATCGGCCTGCAGAGGCTTTTGGCGCGACCCACCGCCACGCTCTCTGTCGAGGCCCAGCAGCGCCGGGAGATGCGGCAGAAGCAGTTCGGTGACTGAGTACCCCTTCTCACCTCAATGACCGACCTTCGCTCCGCGAGTCAAAAGGTCTCCACGCTTGTGGAGGCCTTGCCATACATTCGCCGCTTTCATGGCAAGACCATTGTTGTGAAGTACGGTGGCAACGCCATGACCGACGATGCCCTCAAGCAGGGATTCGCACGCGACGTCGTTCTTTTGCGTCTGGTCGGAATCCATGTGGTGGTCGTCCACGGTGGGGGCCCACAAATCGAAGACCTCCTGAGTCGCGTGGGCAAGAAGGGGGAGTTTATTCAGGGCATGCGTGTGACCGATGCCGAGACCATGGACATCGTGGAGATGGTTCTTGCCGGAAAGGTCAACAAGGAAATCGTCGAGCTCATCAATCATGCAGGTGGTAAGGCCGTGGGCCTTACCGGGCAAGACGGCGGCCTGATTCGTGCCCGCAAGATGATGATTCCCTCGCAGGACCTGCCCGATCAGGCCCTCGACATTGGCATGGTCGGTGAGATTGAGTCCGTCGACCCCGAGATTGTTCGCTCCTTGCTGGGCACAGGATTCACTCCCGTGATTGCGCCCATTGGGTCCGGTCGAGATGGCGAGACTTACAACATCAACGCAGACTTGGTCGCTGGAAAGATTGCCGAGATCCTCAAGGCCGAGAAACTCATTCTCATGACCAACACCCCCGGCGTGCTCGACAAATCGGGGCAACTCATTACGGGGCTGTCTGCGAAAGAGATTGACCAACTCTTTGCCGATGCCACGCTCTCGGGGGGGATGCTCCCGAAGATCAGCTCTGCCCTGGATGCAGCAAAGAGCGGTGTCCAGTCAGTCCACATTATCGATGGCCGGGTGCCCAATAGCCTGCTACTCGAGATCCTCACGAATGAGGGTGTGGGCACCATGATTCGCTCCCACTAGCCATGTCTATTCGAATGTCTCGCCGCAGTCTGGCCGCGGCGGCATCGCCCTGCCCGAGGCCCCTCTGGCTCATTGATCTCGACAATACGCTGCACGATGCCAGCTGGACCCTGATGGGGGAGATCAACCGTCGAATGACCCGCTACATCGTCGACCAGCTGGGCGTGGATGAAGCAGAGGCCTCCGCCCTTCGACAAACCTATTGGCATCGCTACGGTGCGACCCTATTGGGCATGGTGCGCCACCAGGGAACCGACCCCCACGATTTTCTGGCCAAGACCCATCCAGCACCCGATGAGCTTGCTGCCTTCTTGAAGTTTGAGCGGGGTCTCGCCAGCCGCATTGGGCGCCTCCAAGGCGAGCGTTGGCTTCTCACCAATGCGCCACGCGTCTATACCCACAGGCTTTTGGAGTCGATGCGGATCGGGCGCTTGTTCGATCGACTCATCTGCATTGAGGATATGCGCGCGATGGGCCAGCTTCGCCCCAAGCCCTCAACCTGGCTCTGGAGACGATTGATTCAGATTGCCCATCGGGCACCGAGCCAGATCACGCTGATCGACGACAGTGCTGAAAATCTTCGTGGGGCCCATCGAGCGGGGATGCGGACTGCCCGTGTCTGGGTCTCCAAGACCCTTCGGGACCGAACCCGGGCCCAACTTCGCCCTGTGAGCATTCGGCGTCCGCATTACGTGCATCATCAAGTAAACTCCCTCTCAGCGCTGGTGCGCCTGCCCTAAACGAAGTGCGGGAGAGTCCATGACAGAAGCCGCTCAAGAGGCCTCCGAGCCAACCAGAAAGCGTCCTAAGCCGGGCGAGCGTCGCCTGCAAATCCTGCAGGCGATCGCCTCTATGCTCGAGGAGGGTGAGGCCGAGAGGGTCACCACGGCCGCCTTGGCGGCCAAACTCCAGGTCTCCGAGGCGGCCTTGTATCGGCACTTTGCGAGCAAGGCCCAGATGTTCGAGGGCCTGCTCGAGTTTATCGAGCAGACCGTCTTCGGCCTTATCAATCAAATCGAAGCATCCTCCGACGATGGGCCACGAAAGGCCGGCGCGATTGTGAGCATGCTGCTTGGCTTTGCCGAGAAGAACCCAGGCATGACCAGGGTCCTGGTGGGCGAGGCCATTGTCTTTGAGCATGCCCGGCTGCAGCAGCGGGTCAATCAACTCCTTGATCGTGTCGAGGCCTCTCTGCGCCAAGTGCTCAAGCTCCAGGAGGCCGCCGGCCAGTCAACCGAGGTCCGGCTGGACCCCACTACCAAGGCCAGCCTGGCCATGGGTTTTGTTATGGGACGTTGGCTTCGATTCGCCAAGAGTGGCTTCAAGGCCAAGCCCTCGGACCAGGCCACAGAGATTCTCGCGGGCCTCTTCTAGCTCCGGGAAATTCTTCGGAAGAGCAACCGTCTTTTAGGACCCACAAACCGGGCAGCTTGCGCTTCTCGTCAGTCCAATCGATTGGAGTTGAAGGCCCTTGGCATCAAACAGGTGAAGCTGTGGTGCGGACTTCTGGATTCCTGCAAGGCGCTTGAGCGCCTCATGGGCCTGCATGGTGCCCATTAAGCCCGCCGCCGAGGAAAAGACTCCAAAAGCCCCGCAGGCCGCATCAGCGCCCTGGGTCTCGGGTGAGAAAAGACAGGCGTAGCAGCCGGCCTCTGGCCACTCCGGGTCGACCACGAGCAATTGCCCCGACCACTGAATCACCGATGCGATGACCAGCGGCTTTCGAGCGGCGACGCAGAGACGATTGATGGTCTGCCTGGTCTCGAATCGGTCTGTGCAGTCGAGGACCAAGTCGGCCGATGCAATCCAGCCGGGGAGGTTCCGCGCGTTTGCGTGCACTGCCTCGGTGGTGATTTCACAGAGCGGTGAGAGGGCCCTGAGCCGGTCTGCGCCCGCCTCGACTTTGAGGCGACCGACATCGGCCGGGCCATAGAGGATCTGTCGAGGAAGGTTGCTGAGTTCAACGCGGTCTGCGTCGACCCATCGAATGTGGCCGACGCCAGCCGATGCAAGAAACAGTGTTGCGGGGCAGCCAAGACCACCCGCACCAATCACCAAGACCCTTGCAGCGCGGATTCGTGCCTGGGCAGCATCGTCCATCTCAGTCAGCAGAAGTTGCCGACTAAAGAGCCTCTCCTGGTCGATGCTTATCGCCACGGCCTCAAATGGCCCCAGGGAGGGGGAAAGGGGATCCCGCTCCCATCTGGTCTTGGCCTAGGGTGTCTCTGGTGGAGCAGGGTTGGTGGCCACCGGCTGGCCCTGCAAGAGTGCAATGGCCTGCTTGAGCTGGTGGTCCTCGGGGGAACCAAAGACCAGCGGCTTGCGCTCGGCGGCACCTTGTCCTTGGCTTCTCTGCGCGGCGGTCCCCGAGCCCCCCTCCTTGCCCTGGCCGTTTCCAAGGTGGCGATTGAGATCGGCCTCACGAAGGCGGAAGCGGTCGGTGAGATCCCCCTCGGCTGTCTCTTCAACCCAGTAATCGGGTCGGATGCCCTTGGCCTGGATGGACCTGCCCTTGGGCGTGTAGTACCGAGCGGTGGTGAGCTTGATTGCGGTGTTGCTCGTCAGCGGAAGGATGGTCTGCACCGAGCCCTTGCCGAAGGTCTGGGTGCCAATGACTTTTGCACGACCGTGGTCTTGAAGTGCACCGGCGACAATCTCCGAGGCAGAGGCCGAGCCGGCATTGACCAGCACCACCATGGGCAGTGACCGCGCTGCTTCAGAGAGCCCCGCAAGGGGGTCCCGCCCTCCGCGTTGGAAGTCCTCTGGTCGGGTCCGGAAGCTGCGCTTGGCATCGGGCTGCCGACCATCGGTGGTCACCACCACCTGGTCCCCCTTCAGGAAGGCGGCCGAGACGCCCACCGCCGAGTGGAGCAAGCCACCGGGATCGTTGCGCAGATCGAGAATGATGCCCTTGACCGGCTGCTTGGGGTTGGATTGTGCCGATGCCAGCTGCTTATTGAGGTGGGTGACAAGGTTCTCGACGGTCTGCTCTTGAAACTGCGCGATTCGCACGTAGGCATAGCCAGGAGCCACCCAACTGGATTTAACGCTCTGGACTTTAATGACGTCGCGAACGATGCTGATGACGATTGGTTGGTTGACCCCCTTGCGAGAGATGGTCAGCTCAATGGAGGTCTTGGGCTTGCCACGCATGAGCTTGACGGCATCCGACAAATTCATTCCCTTGGTGGCTTTGTCGTTGATCTTGATGATCAGATCGCCTGCCTTTACGCCGGCCCGATCGGCGGGCGTGTCCTCCATCGGCGCAACCACCTTCACGAATCCATCTTCGACTCCCACCTCGATGCCCAGGCCCCCAAATTCTCCTTGGGTGCCCACCTGCAGCTCTTTGAAGGCCTCTGCGTCCAGGTAAGCCGAGTGCGGATCCAGGCCGGACAACATGCCGCTAATCGCCTCGGTGATGAGCTTTTTGTCCTCAACCGATTCAACGTAGTTGGATTTGATCGCGCCGTAGACCTCGGCGAATTGCCTGAGCTCATCGACGGGGAGCGATAGCTTCGCCTCGCGTTGCGCAAGGGCCGAGACCCCCATGCTCAGCAATACGCCGCTGATGACACCGCTGGAGACCCAGCCGATTATTTTTAGTCGAGGATGAATCTGTCTGCTCATGTGCTTGCCGCCTTTAGGGAGCGCCCCTGGTTAATCACCGCATTCATTGCCGATTCAATCTCCGAGGGATCGGCGAGGTATCGACGGGACTGAAGAGCCAGATGATGATCGAATTCCATCACCATGGGCTGGGCCGTCGGAATATTTAAATCGATGACCTCGTCGTCACTCAGGCCTTCGAGAATTTTGATCAGGGCCCGAAGCGAATTGCCATGGGCGGTAATCAGAACCCGCTGCCCCGCCTTCAGGGCCGGCTCCACGCGATTGCGCCAGAAGGGCTCCACCCGGGCCACCGTATCGGCGAGGCACTCCGAGGTGGGCACTTCATTGGGCCCGAGATGGGCGTAGCGCGGGTCGTGGCCCTCCCAGGCCGGGTCGTCCTTGCCCATGGCATCGGGCCGCACACTGAATGAGCGTCGCCAGATGAGGACCTGGTCTTCGCCGTGAAGGCGGGCAGTCTCGGCTTTATTGAGCCCCGCCAGGGCGCCGTAGTGACGCTCATTGAGCCGCCAGTCCTTCTCCACCGGGATCCACATCTGGTCAATCGTATCGAGGGCAATCCAGCAGGTTCTTATGGCCCGCTTCAAGACCGATGTGAAGGCGATGTCAAAGGCAAAACCATGTTGCTTGAGCAGGAGTCCCGCGCGCCGGGCCTCCTCGCGCCCGGCCTCGGTCAGGTCGATGTCAACCCATCCCGTAAAACGATTCTCAAGATTCCATTGGCTCTGTCCGTGCCGAAGCAATACAACGGGCGCAGTCATGGCAAAAGGGTCCTAGGCAATTTGAAAGTGCCCCCATTCTATAATCGCGGCTTACTTCTCAACGCCCTTGCGCAGAAAAAGCCACCGTGGAGTTTTTTGTCGACAACATTGTTTTGGTGATTGCCGCCTTTGTGAGCGGTGCCCTCTTGGTATGGCCCCTGGTGGTCAAGAACACCTTGGCCAAGGAGATCAACACCTTGGCTGCCACCCAACTCCTCAATTCGCGCGATGCCGTTATGGTGGATATTCGCGAGCCCAGTGAGCATTCGCGGGGAGTCATCCCGCAGGCCCGACTCATTCCAATGTCCGAAATGGAGTCCAAGAGCGCGGGTCTTCTCAAGGAGTGCGAATCCGGCAAGGGCGTTGCCAAGCCGGTGATTCTCGTCTGCGCCAGTGGTCGGCGAAGCAGTTCCATGGGCCGTCAACTCAGAAAACAGGGGTTCTCAGAGGTCTACAGCCTGGAAGGCGGCATTGATGCCTGGAAGCAGGCCGGCTTGCCCATTTCCTCGAAGGTCAAGGCATGAACAAAGTTCGGATGTACACCACCGCGGTCTGTCCCTTCTGTCAGCGCGCAGAGATGCTTCTCAAGCAACGCGGCGTGCAAGAAATCGAGAAGATTCGAGTGGACCTCGATCCAAGCCTTCGCGAGGCAATGATGGAGAAGACCGGCCGCCGAACCGTTCCACAGATATTCATTGGCGAGACCCATGTGGGCGGCTTTGACGATCTCGCAGCACTCGACCGGGCCGGGGAACTCACCGGGCTGCTTGGCAATTAATTCGAAAGGTTGATATGAGCGAGACCACTGCTGCATCCTCTGGTGCATCCACTGCCGAGGAGCAGGCCATTTTTAATCTTCAACGGGTCTACCTGCGCGATTGCTCGCTTGAGATTCCCAGCGCGCCCCAGGTGTTCATTGACTCCTCCGAGCCGCGACTCGAGTTTCAGATCGATACCAGCGACCAGGAGCTCGGCCAGGACCTCTCCGAGGTCAGCGTTCGCTGCACGGTAACCTGCCGCCTTGGAGAGAACATTGGGTTCTTGGTAGAGGCCACCCAGAGTGCGATTTTCGAGATCAAGGGTGTGACCGAGGAGCAGCGAATTCTGCTCAAGGGCATCTCGTGCCCCAACATCATTTACCCCTACCTGCGATCGAACATGGCCGACCTGGTCCAGCGCTCGAGTTTCCCCCCGGTGCATCTATCGGAGATCAATTGGGAGGCCTTCTTCCAACAAAAGATGTCCCGGCTTGCGGCTGCAGCCGGGCAGAGCAATGGCTCCGAGTCCGGCATCATTCTCCCGCAGTAAGCCGCAGTGACTGCACCGGCCGGCGCCCCCAGCGTTGCGGTTTGGGTGCTCGGGGCCGGCGCCTGGGGCACGGCCTTTGCGTTGCGTTTGGCCCAGCGCGGTCAGGGCGTTCGAGTGGGCCTCTGGGGCCGCGATCCGGACCAGATCCTTGACTGCCAGGCCCAGGGCGAAAACCGCCGTTATCTGCCCGGGCATCGACTCCCAGAATCCTTGGCCCTCTTCTCTGGGCTCGATCAAGCACTCGCAGAGTGGCGCAGCGCCTCAGGTCCAAGGCTTCTTGTCTTGGCAACACCGGTCGCTGGGCTTTCTGAATTGGCCGAGCAGATTCGAGCCCGACTGGGGTCGGTCCAGGCGGGCGAAGGGGTGGTGTGCCTCTCCAAGGGGATCGCCAAGCAGGACAATCGCCTCGTCTGGCCCTCCACCATCCTCTCTGCCTCTCTGCCTGGGTGGCGCTTCGGGACCCTGAGCGGGCCGAGTTTTGCCGACGAGGTGGCCTGGGGCCTGCCCTTCGCCCTCACGCTTGCGAGCAAGGACATCGACTGGGCCAGGCAGACGGCCAAGCACCTGCATGGCAATGGCCTGCGCATTTATTCCAGCGCCGACCTGGTCGGTGTTGAACTCGGTGGGGCCATTAAGAACGTATTGGCCATCGCCGCGGGTGCCCTCGATCAGTTGGGTCTTGGGGGCAATGCCCGCGCGGCGCTCATCACGCGGGGTCTGGCCGAGGCGGCTCGACTGGGTCGTGCCCTGGGGGCGCAGCCAGAGACTTTCCTGGGCCTTGCCGCCTTGGGTGATCTGGTCTTGACCTGCACGGGTGACCTCTCTCGGAATCGTCGCGTGGGCATGGGCCTGGCCAAGGGCGAATCGCTCGAGCAGGTATTGCGATCTCTTGGGCATGTGGCCGAGGGGGTTCGAACTGCGCCGGTCATGCTTGAGTTGGCTCGGTCCTGCGGTGTCGAGGTGCCCATCACGGCGGCAGTTAATCAGGTGCTTGAGGGCCGCCAGACGGTGGTCGAGGCCATCGAGGGATTGATGGCCCGGGGTGCCGTTGATGAGAGCAATCTCTAGCCGCGCGCGCCAAGGGCGCCGGTGAAACCCAATTGCCGCCAAGCTTCGTAGACCACAATCGCCACCGAATTCGAGAGATTGAGGCTGCGGTTGCCCTCGACCATGGGGATCTTGAGCAGGCGTTCGGCACCAATCCATTCTCGATGGATCTCGCCAAGACCGGCTGTCTCTGAGCCGAAGATCAGCCAGTCCTCTTGCATGAATCGATGGTCAAAGAGTGGGTTGTTGCCGCGGCTGCTTAGGCCAACCGACTGGCTCTGCAGGGGTGCTGCCTGCTGGAGAAAGTCTCCCCAACTCGGATAGAAGACCGGCAGGCAGCGCTCGCGATAATCCAGACCCGCCCGCCGCATCCGGCTGTCATCGAGAGGAAATCCCATGGGGCCCACCAGATGCAAGTGGCATCCCGTGTTCACGCAGAGTCGAATGATGTTGCCCGTGTTCGGCGGAATCTGGGGCTCCACCAAGACAATGTTCAGGTTTGGCCCGGGGTTTGATGCGCCGTCGATCGATGACATGGGTCGATCTTACTGAGCCTTGTTCTTGGGGGGAGACGACTCGGGCCAGCACCACCGCGGCAAGCACCCGCGCACCGGCGGATTCCAAGACGGCGGTGGCAGCCGCCAGTGTGGCCCCGGTGGTCATGACATCGTCCACCAGCACCACCGCCCGACCCTCCAAGCATCGATTGACCGCCAGTTTCCCTTCGAGATGGGCCAGCCGTTCATAGCGAGCCAAGCCCGCCTGAACTGGGCTCGAGCAGGTCTTTCGCAGCAGCCGCTTGTCGAGGGGGCATTTCCAACGCTGCGCCAGGGCCTCTGCCATCAGGGCCGGCAGGTGAAAGCCCCGGGCCGGGAGTCTGGCGGGGTCGGGGGGAATTGGAATGAGAAGGGGCGTGGCCGACCAGACGCCGCTTGCGTGGGTCAGATGCATTCGACGCTTCAGGGAACATGCCGAGAGCCAGTGCTGACCATACTTTGCTCGCCGAATCGCGCTGGCGAGTTCGTTCTGAAAGGGTCCTGCCGCCCAGACGAGAAGCGGCCGGCCATCGGGAAGGGGAAGGCTCTGCCAGCCCTCCAAGATGCGTCTCTCGGGGGCTCGACGAACCCCCGGGCCATGGGCCTCTGGATTCACGGCTCTGGTCTCAGAGGGCGGTCTGTACGGGCTGGCGATTGGGTGGATGGGAGCCACTCGATTCAAGAGGCAATGCGCAAGTCCGTCTGACTATACTGAAGCGCCATGGCCAGCACCCCCCGCCAGTCGACCGAACCCTCGGTCTTGATGCAAGCCCTCTGCCAAGGCATTTCAGAGCGAGCCCAGTGCCTCAGACAAATGCCCCAGCCGGGCCTCTTGATTCACCTCGCGGGAACCGAGTCGGGCAACGACTTGCCCTCCGATAGCCTGGATCGAATCGATATGGTGGGCGCGCTCTACCCATTGGAGTCCCTTAAGGAGCGAGTCTCTCGGGCGAGCGCCGCGCTTCGTCCTGGAGGGGTTCTCTTCGTTGCCTCGATTGGCCCTTCGAGCCTGCTCCCCTTGCGCGCCCTGCTGCCGGGCTCGTACACCTCCGCATGGAGCCGGCTGATGGACATGCACGACCTGGGAGATCTCTTGGTGTCCCAGGGCCTGGCCGACCCCGTTCTGGAGTCCGAGGTCTTTGAGTGGACATACAGCAAGCCGGCCACGGCCCTGATGGACCTGCGTCAGAGCATGGCGGATTGCCTGGCGCTGGGCGCCTTTGGCGAGCGACCCTGGGCCTCTTGGCTTGGGCGCCATGAATGGCTTGCTGCCCTTGAGCGCCTTCGGCGGCCCGATGGCCGGATCCCACTGGCAGTGGAACTCGTATACGGCCATGCATGGAGGCCCCTGAAATCGAAGGCGCCTGGGTCACGACCAGCCGTGGCGCCCGTTAGTTTTCGGCCCAAAACCCCCAATCGCTTTGCTTGAAGGGCTATTCCACCGTATCTGTCAATCGGCATATAATCGGTCACCCGGGGGAATCTGACTGTTGGTCAGAACGGGGAGAACCATGCCAGTCATCAGTCGAGAGCTAACGACCGAAGAGGTCGCCAACTTTTCTGAATCGTCAGGGCCAGACCATGCGTCCGGCTCCAAGGAAAGGTCTCGATCGGCTTGGGAATGGGTTCTTCGCCGCAACTGCAGCCTGAGCCCTCGAGAACTGCTTGCAATTTTTGGTTCACTGGCGTTTCTGTCTCTTGGAATGGCGACGTATTGGGCCAGTCAAGGGGCCTGGATGGTGACCCCGTTTGCAGTGGCAGAGTGTCTGGCGTTGGGAGTGGCTTTCCTGGTTTACGCAAGGCACGCCTGCGATTGCGAGCGTGTCATCCTGACAGCCAGCGAGGTTCTCGTTGAACTCTCGCAAGGCCGGCGCCTCCAGCAAGTGGTTCTGCCGCGCGAGTGGTTGCGGATCGAAGGTGCAGACACCGCCGATCTCATTACGCTGCGCTCGGGCAGGTCCTCCGTGAGTCTCGGTCGCTTCGTTGACCAAGACGAGCGCCGCGGTTTCGCAGAAGCATTCCGGCGAGCGTTGCAAACGAGCGTCGATTGAGTGGGTTGACATTGGATAAACGGATGATTGGGACAAGACGCGGATGAAAAAACTGATTGCAAGCAGCCTGCTCGCTTTGGCCATGCCGATTGCGGCGTTCGCCAACGACATGACCACCAAATACAACCTGCGCGTTCCCGCCTCTGGAATGGCCGAGAGCCTCTACACAATGCACACCGTTTTGATGATCATCTGCCTGGTGATTTTCGTTGCCGTCTTTGGTGTGATGTTTTATTCCATCTACGCCCACCGAAAATCAAAAGGCCATCAGGCCGTTGATTTCCACGAAAGCACCTCGATTGAAATTGCCTGGACAGTGATTCCATTCCTCATCGTCGTGGGCATTGGCATTTATGCGACTCCCACTTTGATGGCCCAGAAAGACACCACCAATGCCGACATCACCATCAAAGCCACGGGTCACCAGTGGAAGTGGGGCTACGACTACCTAAAGGGCGAGGGAACCGGAATCGCCTTCTACTCGACCCTCACCACACCCTATGAGCAGCGGGTCAATCAGCAGCCCAAGACGCTCAATTACCTCTCGGAGGTCGACAACCCACTGGTCGTTCCTGTGGGCAAGAAGATTCGTGTGGTCACCACAGCCAACGACGTCATTCATGCCTGGATGGTTCCGGCTTTTGGTGTGAAGCAAGATGCCATCCCCGGATTCGTTCGCGACACATGGTTTAAGGCCGAGCGCGTTGGAACCTACAACGGACATTGCGCGGAACTCTGCGGCAAGGACCATGCCTTCATGCCGATTGTTGTGAGGGTAGTCACCCCCGAGGAGTACACCGTCTGGGTGGCCGAGCAGCAGAAGAAGGCAGCCCAGGGCCAGCCCGCCGCTGTCGCCATGGCCAGCGGCTCTGCCCCGGCTCGGCAGTAAGGCAGTTAAGTTTTGTTAGTCAGCTGAACTCAACAGGAGATTTGAATGAGTGCCGTTCTTGACCCCCATGGCCATTCCGCCGATGACCACGCACATGACCATCCCCATGGCTTGAAGCGCTGGCTGTTTGCCACCAACCACAAAGACATCGGCACGCTCTACCTCTGGTTTAGCTTCACGATGTTCTTGGTCGGTGGTGTGCTGGCCCTGGGAATCCGAGCCGAGTTGTTTCAACCCGGCCTGCAGATGATCAACCCCGAGGTCTTCAATCAGCTCACCACCATGCATGGCCTCATCATGGTCTTTGGCGCAATCATGCCGGCCTTCGTTGGCTTTGCGAACTGGATGGTTCCCTTGCAGATTGGCGCGGCCGACATGGCCTTCGCCCGCATGAACAACTTCAGTTTCTGGCTGATGATTCCGGCAGCCATACTCCTGGTGGCCTCCTTCTTCGTTCCTGGTGGTGCCACCGCCGCTGGCTGGACCCTCTATGCCCCGCTGACCTCGCAAATGGGTGTGGGCATGGACATGGCCATCTTCGCGCTGCACCTCTTGGGCGCCTCATCGATCATGGGATCGATCAACATCATCACCACCATCCTGAACATGCGCGCCCCCGGCATGACGCTCATGAAGATGCCGATGTTCGCATGGACTTGGCTGATCACCGCTTACCTGCTGATTGCCGTGATGCCCGTGCTGGCCGGTGCCATCACCATGACCCTCACCGATCGTCATTTCGGCACCAACTTCTTTAATGCGGCTGCCGGTGGCGATCCGGTGATGTACCAACACATCTTCTGGTTCTTTGGCCACCCCGAGGTCTACATCATGATCCTCCCGGCCTTTGGAATCGTCTCCGAGATCATCCCGACCTTCTCGCGCAAGACCCTCTTCGGCTATAGCTCCATGGTCTATGCCACGGCCTCAATTGCCATCCTCTCCTTCGTGGTCTGGGCCCACCACATGTTCACCACGGGCATGCCGCTCACCGGCCAACTCTTCTTCATGTACGCCACCATGCTCATTGCGGTGCCTACGGGCGTGAAGATATTCAACTGGCTCGCAACAATGTGGCGCGGCTCGATGACCTTTGAGACCCCCATGCTCTTCGCGATTGGCTTTATCGTGGTCTTCACTATCGGTGGCCTGACAGGAATCATTCTCTCGGTCGCACCCATCGATATTCAATTGCATGACACCTACTACGTGGTTGCGCACTTCCACTATGTCTTGGTGGCCGGCTCGCTCTTTGCGCTGTTTGCGGGTGTCTACTACTGGCTGCCCAAGTGGACAGGCCACATGTACGACGAGACCCTGGGCAAAGCCCACTTCTGGCTCTCGATGATTTTCTTCAACATCACCTTCTTCCCCATGCACTTCTTGGGCCTGGCTGGTATGCCCCGTCGCTATGCCGACTACCCCATGCAGTTCGCAGACTTCAACGCGGTGGCCTCAGTGGGCGCATTTGGTTTTGGTCTCACCCAGCTTCTGCTGCTCTACGTGGTGATCAAGTGCATCAACGGCGGCCCCAAGGCCGCTGACAACCCATGGGGTGCACCGGGCGGACTGGAGTGGAGTGTTCCCTCGCCCGCGCCATTCCACACCTTCGAGACACCCCCGGTGGTCAAGTAAGCCGTGCTCTTGGAAGACCAACGCAAGCCCCAAAATCTGCGGATCGCCCTGACGCTCGCGTCCGTGGCGGCCGCGTTTTTTGTGGGAATTGTGTTGAAGTTCATCTACTTCCCCAGCCCATAGCCCTCGCGCGCCATGTCCGAGCCAACCCGCGACAATCAGAAGATGATGGGCAAGCTGCTCATGGTGACCATCCTCATGTTCGGCTTTGGTTACGCCTTGGTGCCCTTCTACGAGAAGATCTGCGAGCTCACCGGCATCAATGTCCTGACCTCCAAAGAAAAGCTCAACTACGAAGAGGCAAGACGTTTTGCTCAGAATACCCAGGTGGACAAGAGCCGTCTGGTCTCGGTGGAGTTCGACGCCAACTCGCACGGGCCGTGGACTTTCAAGCCCCGCCTCAATGTCACCGAAGTCCATCCGGGTGAGTTGGTCACGGTCATCTACGAAATTAAAAACAATGAGTCCAGGGACTTGGCCGGTCAAGCCATTCCCAGTTATGCGCCCAAGCAGTCGGCCCCGCACTTCAAGAAGCTTGAGTGCTTTTGTTTTGAGCAGCAGTCCCTTAAGGCTGGCGAGACACGTGAGTTCCCCGTGGTCTTTGTGATTGATCCGCAGCTTCCCGACGGCATCCGAAACATTACGCTCAGCTACACCTTCTTCGAAGTGGGTCTGCCCACCGCCCGAGCCCAGGCCCCCGATGGCGCCTCCCTCCCCAACCAACCCACCGCTACGGTGCTTCGATAGGCCAATGGCCATGGCTTCCATTGACGAGTTGCGAGAAGCGAGTCAGCGGCGTGGCAGTCTTCGGCAGACTCTTGGTGCCGTCCTCTGGTCTTTCTTTGGTGTCCGAAAGGGCCGGGCCCACGACCAGGACATGGCACAACTCAACCCAGTTCACGTGGTCGTGGTGGGAGTGGCAGCGGGCGTATTCTTCGTGGTTGGCCTGGTGACTCTGGTGACGGTGATTACAAGTTAAGTAAGGGCCAAGGGCCTAGGGGTCTAAGGGTCTAAGGGCAGGTGTTAATCGGGCAGGTGTTAATCGGAATTTTTTAGAAGAGTCGGTTGTTCGAAAGAACAGAACAGTTGAAAAGGGAGTGACAAGATGAGTGCAGCAAGCCACGGGGCCGTCCCGTACTACTTTGTTCCAGCGCCCAGTAAGTGGCCCTTGGTGGGTTCGGTGGCCATGTTGTTTTTCATGGTCGGCATGTCTGGCCTGGTCAATGAAGCCTCCTACGGCACACCGAGCCTATTGGTGGGGGCGGCGATTCTCACCTATATGTTTTTTGGTTGGTTCGCGAATGTGATTCACGAGTCGGAGACTGGCCAATACAACCACCGAGTGGACGCAAGTTTCCGATGGAGCATGGGCTGGTTCATCTTCAGCGAAGTGATGTTTTTTGCCGGTTTCTTTGGCGCGCTCTTTTATGCACGCGTGATCTCCATGCCGTGGCTGGGCGACCTCGACCACAAGGCCATTCTCTGGCCCGACTTCTCAGCCCAGTGGCCCAATCTTGGCCCCGCCAATCTCATCGAGCCGTTTCAGACCATGGGGCCATTCTGGATCCCCACCATCAACACGGCGCTGCTTCTGGCCTCCGGCGTGACCCTCACCATTGCCCACCATGCCCTCAGGGAGAACCACCGCGAAAAGGTCCTGACTTGGCTTGGCCTGACCATTGTTCTGGGCGTGGTCTTCCTGGGATTCCAGGCCTACGAGTACATGCATGCCTACCAAGACCTGAACCTCAAACTGACGTCGGGCATCTTTGGCTCCACCTTCTTCATGCTCACCGGTTTCCACGGCTTTCATGTAACGGTGGGTGCAATCATGCTGGCGGTCGTCTGGTTCCGCGTGCTCAAGGGCCATTTCAAGCCCGAGAGTCACTTCGCCTTCGAGGGGGCTGCCTGGTACTGGCACTTTGTGGACGTGGTCTGGCTGGGCCTCTACATCGTGGTCTACTGGCTCTAAGCCCGCCCGAGTTCATCAATATTCAAACGGCAAGGCCACCCTCGGGTGGCCTTGTTTTTCTTAGTAGCGAACGCCGGAGGTCTCGATCCACCCGATCTGGTGGGCGACCAGCAGAGAGAGGAATAAAAAGATGGAGAGGCCAACCCTTAGCGCGAGTGCACGAACGGTCTTGTTGCTCTTTCCCTTGTCGCGCATAAGGTAGAAAAGGGCCGAGCCCAGACTGCCCACAATGCCCAGAAAAGCCAGTGCAATAAAAATTTTCATGATCAGCAGATTGCGCCCTCTTTGCCTTCCTTTGCAATGGTAACCATGCAGACTGAATCCCACTCCCGCTCAGCCTGGGCCAGCGCATTTTTCGCATCGATTGTTGTTCTCACCCTTGGGCTGGGCATCTGGCAGTGGAATCGTGCCGCCGAGAAGGAGGCGCAGCGCAGCCTGGGCGAGACCCGGGCGCAAGCAGTGCTGCCTCTTCCAGTCTGGGAAGAGGCATCTGAGCAGCCACCCGTCCAGGCCCAGGAATGGAATCGGCAGTCCACCCGCATGCAAGGTCGCTGGCTCGATCGAGCCACGGTCTACCTTGACAATCGGGCCGAGTCGGGGCGTGCGGGTGTCCACGTCGTGAGCCTCCTCCAACTCGAGGACGGCAGCCTGGCCTGGATCAATCGGGGCTGGTACGCCAAGGCCCCGGGCCGATCCGACCCATCCTATTCAGAGTTTCGCGACGGGCGACTTGCCCTGCCGATCAATGGCTCAACCAAGGTTGAGTTGCAGGCAGTTGCATTGACCGACTGGATGACGCGCATGGAGTTGAGTGCGGACCCAGAGAGCCTCAGAGACGGTGCGCTCTGGCAGAACCTGGACTGGCCGACAGCCCGGGCCCTGGCGGAGAAAACCGCATCGGCCACTCGGATTTGGCCCCTGGTCTTCTGGCAGACTTCTCAAGCAGAAGATGGGCTGATTCGAGCGGTGCCCGCATTCAAAAACGAGGATGTCTCCAAGCATTTGGGCTACGCCGCCCAGTGGTGGCTGATGTCGTTGGCGGCGGCTTGGTTTGCTTGGCGTTTTAGACCCTCTCGCCCCTTTCGTTCCTCAGGCTCCCAGGACTCAACTCAATGAAAACCAATAGAACCTTCTGGCTAATCGTTGCTGTTTGCATTGCGCCTGTGGTGGCCTCTTACCTTCTCTATTACGGTGTTCGCCCCGAGGGCCGCGTCAACTATGGAGACCTGCTCGAACCGCAGGTGGGCCTGAGTGAAATACCCCTTGCTGCAAGGCATCGCCCCAAAACCGAGTCGGGCTTTGTCGATTTCCTCAAGGCATTGCCAAGCGACGACCCCAGGCAGGCTCTGTCTCGAATGAGCGATATGCGAGGCCGATGGCTTCTGGTTCGTGTGGGCCCGGCCCAATGCGATCAGTTGTGCAAGGACCAGCTCTGGGCCATGCGGCAGATCCGAATTGCGACCGGCCGTGAACGCGACCGAGTGGAGCGGCTCTGGATTGTCACCGATCCAAGCAACCCCACCCTGGATTCCGACTGGATGAAAAATTACGAGGGCACCTGGGTCATGAGCGCACCCAATGAAACGACCAAGAACTGGCCCTCTCAAGGCCCCTCGCCAGCAGCCCATATTTGGCTCGTGGACCCCCTGGGCAATCTAATGATGCGTTTCCCCCTAGGGCCAGATCCTGCGAAAATGAAGTCCGATCTGATGCGGCTACTCAAGGCCTCGCGCATCGGTTAAGACCAACACCATGTCTTCCACCCTCGCCCCTCCCATCGCCCAGAACCTGGCCAGACAGTACCTTGCGCTGACCAAGCCAAGGGTCAATATGCTGATTTCATTCTGCGCGGTGATTGGCATGCTCTTGGCGTTGCCAGAGGTCCCGCCCCTGGGGCTGCTGCTGGTGGCCACCCTGGGCATTACCCTCGTGGCCATGGCCGCAGCGGCAATTAATTGCTTGGTCGAGGCCCATATCGACGCGAAGATGGCGCGAACGGCCTGGAGGCCACTGCCCTCGGGCACCATTACTGTTCAACAGACCTTGGTCTTCTCGGGGATGCTCGGTGGCCTGGGGCTGTGGCTCCTCTTTGTTTGGGTCAACGCCCTGACCGCCTGGCTCACGCTTGCCACCTTCGTGGGCTATGCAGTGGTCTACACCCTATTGCTCAAGCCTCGCACGCCTCAGAACATAGTGATTGGTGGCGCCTCGGGTGCCATGCCACCGGTGCTGGGCTGGGCCGCTGTGACCGGCCAGACACCGCCCGAGGCCTGGATTCTTTTTCTCATCATCTTCGTCTGGACGCCCCCGCACTTCTGGGCCCTGGCGCTCTACCGGACCGACGACTACCAACGCTCGGGACTGCCCATGCTGCCGGTCACCCATGGTCCGCAGTTCACCCAACTGCATATCCTTCTCTACACGGTGCTGCTCGTGGCAGTGAGTCTACTGCCCACCGCCATGGGAATGAATGGTTGGATTTACTTGGTTGCAGCCCTTGGCCTCGGCCTTCGTTTTCTGCAACTCGCATGGATGCTCCACAGGCAATATTCCGAGCCCCTTGCTCGCCAGACTTTTCGCTACTCGATTCACTACCTCACCTGGCTATTCGCTGCCCTTCTGCTCGACCATTACCTGCTCTGAGGCATCGGGGCTTGCAAGCCCGTAATGGACATCGCCCGCCTTGGCCGATCGGAGAATGCGCCATTCGGAGGCCAGCAATTCCTCAAGGGGCTTGTTGCTCTCTAGGTAACAAAGGCCGCCCGCACTGAGCTTGGGGTGGCAGACCGCCAGGGCCTGACCGAGCAGTGGCGTGCCATAAGGTGGATCTAAGAAAACAAGATCGATACTTGCATTGGGTTGGGCACGAAGCACTGCAATGCCATCGCCCCGAATGAGTTCAATGGCATCTTGTGCCCCAAGGCCAGCAATGCTCGCCTGAAGGCTCGCGTGGACGGGACCATTGCTCTCCACAAGTGTGCACGAGGCCACGCCGCGGGAGGCCGCCTCGAGGCCAAGGGCGCCTGTTCCAGCAAACAAATCGATGGCGCGAGTCTCACCCCAAGGTTTCTCCAGAAGGTGATCGAGCCAGTTGAAGACCGTCTCACGAACCCGGTCGGGCGTGGGCCGCAGGCCGGGGCGATCCAATACCGGAAGAAGCCGCCGTCGCCATGTCCCACCAATAATCCGAACCCGACTCACTGGCTCTTGGTGGTTGGCTCGCCCACGACAACGATGGAGAGGGAGGAAGGGGAAAGCCGACGCCGAAGAACATCTTGGATCTCCTCGGCATTGACCGCCTCGACGCGTGCGGACCAACGATCGAGGTAATCGAGCGGAAGCCGATAAAAGCCAATCTGCGCAAGGTTATCGAGGAGTTTGCGATTGGAGTCGAGTCGAAGGGCAAACCCACCCATGAGATTCTTCTTGGCCGCCTCAAGCTCTTCGGGGCTTGGCCCCTTTTCGACGAACTCCTTGAGGGTGGCCTGAACAACAGCAAGGGCCTCGTTGGCCCGCTCTCTTTGGGTCTGAAGACCGATCAGAAACGGGCCGGTCTGGGCCAGGGGCTGAAAGGCCGAGAAGACGCTGTAGGAGAGGCCACGCTTCTCTCTCACCTCGGTGGTGAGCCGCGCGGTAAAGCCACCTCCACCGAGAATGTGGTTGGCCACAAGCATGGGGAAGTAGTCGTCGCGATCGCGTCGGCTCATCATGGGTGCCCCCAGCCAGATGTGGCTCTGCTTGGCGGGATGGGCAATGGTCTTCTGACCAGGCTGGCCAGGCCCGACAGAGGGTAGGAGGTCGAGCCACTGAACTGCCTGCGAAGAGGCTGCTCCAGCGCCCTCTGCTTTGGCCGGCGCTGTCGCATCGGCGGGTGCACGACCGATGAGCGCCGTGACTGAATTGAGAAGCGAGAGGGCCTCGGCCTTAGATACATCGCCAACAATCGTCGCCGTCATTCGCTCGGGCCGCCAGAACCTGGAATGAAAAGCATGGACAAGCGCCCTGGTGAGCGAGCCCAAGGAGGCCTCGGTGCTGGCGCGACCATAGGGATGGTCTGGATACATCGCGGCCCAGAGTGAACGCGTTGCCAGGGTCTGGGGACGAGTGAGTGACTCCTGGAGACCTGCAATCGAGAGCCCCCGGTCGCGAGAGAGCACTTCGGGCGAAAAACTGGGCTCGGCGATCATGCGTGCAATCAGATCACGCGAGGCCCCATAGGTCTCTGGTGTGGTCAGGAAGCGAAACCGCAGGCTGGTGCGATCTCGGTCGACAGATACCGAGCGTTGAATGGCAAGTTTTGCAAAGGCCTCTCTGACTTGCTGCTCAGACATTGCGGGCCTGTCATCTCGCTGTGCCAACCCCTTTCCAACCAAATCGCCCGTGAAAGCGGCCAAGCCCTCGTGTCCCATGGGGTCCCACCGGGAGCCCGCATCGATATCGATGGCGAGATCCACCATCGGCAGACCAGGCGCATGGAGGTAGAGAAGTTCAATGCCTTGGCTTGAGTAGAGGCGCCTGATGTCGATGGATGGCGATACGGGCGGCTTGGTCAGCTTCGCTGCGGCCTGGTCGCCTCTTGGCTCATCGGGCTGGCCCACTACTTCAAGCGCTGGAGTTACCTCGGCCTGGGCCAGGGCGGCCGCGTGCACAACACAGAGCAGCGAGCCCGAGATGAGGCCACGGGCGAGTGCGCGATACCCAACCATTAGTGGGCCCTCCCACTGCCAGAGGGCGGCATTGCAGCAGGTGCAGGCTTGTTGGCTGCGAGTGGCACTGGCTCGAATTCAATCAGGGTGGACTGCTTCTCAAGGAAGTACTCCTTGGCCACCCGTTGGATGTCTGCGGGCTCGATGGCATCGAGCATTGCAAGCCAGTCGCGTGAGTCATTGATGGGCCGGCCCGCCGCGATGAGTCGTCCGGCATCCATTGCAGTCGAAAACAAAGAGTCCTTCTTGTAAATCTCTGCGGCCTTCGCCTGAAGTCGAATCAGGTCGAGTTCCTCTCGGCCAATGCCTTGCGAGGCGATCAGTGCAATTTCTGCCTCGATGGCACGGACCAAGGCAACCGGTGTGACGCCATCGACTGGTGTGGCCTCGGCCAGAAAAATACCCGGGCTTCGAGAGATTCCCTCGGCCTGGGTGCCCACACCGAGGGCCTGTCGCTGCTCTCGCACCAGCTTCTGACTGAGTCGCCCGAAGTCGGGGTGGTCCAAGATGCTGCCGAGCATGCTCAGTGCAACGGCATCACGGGCTCGCGGGTTGTTGGGCTCAATCGGGCCATCGGTTGAACCGATGCTGGGCGTCTTCCACGCCTTGAGTGCAAAAGGCAGCTTGCCGGGCCCCGAGACCTGTGCCACGCGGGCACCGAGCTGCTCTGGCTCCAGCACAGGAGCAGGGCGATTCAATGGCTTGGTCTTCCACTGGCCATAGAGCGACTGCACCTGCTTGAGGACCTCGGCGGAGTCCACGTCACCGGCGACGATCACTGTTGCGTTGTTCGGTGCGTACCAGGTCTCGTACCAGCGTCGTGCGTCGTCGGGCTTGAGCGCCTTGAGATCGGCCATCCAACCAATAATTGGATGGCGCACCGGTGAGGCCGTGAAGGCGCGTGCGAGAAGCGCTTCGTAGGCGAGGCTCTGGGGGTTGTCGTCGGTGCGAAGACGTCGCTCCTCCATGACCACCAAGATCTCTTTCTTAAAGTCTTCGTCACTGAACTTCAAGTTCTGCATGCGATCGGCCTCCAGGGCCATGACTTCGAAAAGAGCGTCTCGATGGACCTGTTGAAAATAGCCGGTGTATTCCTTTGATGTGAAGGCATTCTCGCGGCCTCCGAGTGCAGCCACACGGCGGCTGAACTCACCCGGCGCAAGCGTCTTCGTGCCTTTGAACATCATGTGTTCGAGAACGTGGGCAAGCCCTGTCTTGCCGGGTTGCTCATCAATGGAGCCCACCCCAATCCAGACCATGTGCAGGGCCGTTGGCGCCCGCCGACTCTCATAGACCAGGACACGCAGACCATTGGGCAGCGTTTGATCCAGATTGGGCGCATGCGTCTGAATGGCTTGGCTGGGAAGGCTTGCGAGTCCAAAGAGGCTCGCCAATAAGACATGCAGGAGCACTCGAGGCCTTGCGACGAATTGAAGCGGGCCCTTGGAAACTCCGCCTAAAATGGGCGTTCTGATGATGTTCATACCTCCAAGACTACACAAGCTTTTATGAGTTTCATTTCCGGCAAGGGGTTTGCCAGACTCAGGGCAGGCCTGAGCAAGACCCGAGATCAGATCAGCCGGTTGATGGGCCGGACCGTGCTCGATGAGGACTGGCTCGAGGAGATCGAGTCGAGCCTGATTGCGGCCGACGCAGGTGCACGCACGAGTGCGCAGCTGGTTGAGCGCCTGCGTGAAAGCCTGCGCGCCCGACCCATTGCAGCCTCTTCAACCATGCAGCAAGAGGTCTCAGAGCGCCTGGCAGAGCTATTGGAGGGGCACCTCGCCCCGCTCGACCCGCTCGACCCGCAATTGAGAAGTGCCCCATCCACCCCATCGAATAGGGGCTTAAGCCCCGCAGATGCGCTGAGCGGCGCAGCCGACGAGCCCATGGTTCTCATGGTGGTGGGCGTCAATGGGGCGGGCAAGACCACGTCTATTGGCAAACTCGCTCACCATGCGCAGTCGGCTGGACGCCGGGTGTTGCTCGCAGCGGGCGATACCTTTCGCGCCGCGGCCCAAGAGCAGCTGCAGGAGTGGGGGCGCCGAAATGGGGTCGCTGTCATCGCCCAATCGGAAGGGGACCCCGCCGCTGTTGCTTTTGATGCGGTGAAGGCGGGCTTGGCTCGGCGGGCCGATTGGATCATCGTCGACACCGCAGGCCGCTTGCCCACGCAACTGCACCTCATGGAAGAACTCAAGAAGGTCAAGCGAGTGATTGGCAAGGCCATGGAGACCGCGCCGCACGAGGTCTGGCTCGTGGTCGATGGCGGAACGGGGCAGAATGCGCTGGCCCAGGTCAAGGCCTTTGATGATGCCTTGGGCCTCACCGGCCTTGTGGTCACCAAGCTAGATGGAACGGCCAAGGGTGGGGTCTTGCTCTCTCTGGCAACGGAGCGCCCCATCCCGGTTCGCTTTATCGGAGTGGGCGAGGGCATTGAGGACTTGCAGGCTTTTGAGCCCAGGGCCTTCGCACGGGCAATGATTGGCCTGGAGTCCTGAGAGCGCTGTTGACCTATTGCGGCTGCTTCATTTTCTCCTTCAGCCACTTCTCAACCGAGGGGAAAACGAACTTGCTCACATCGCCCCCGAGCGAGGCAATCTCGCGCACGATAGACCCCGAGATGAACTGATATTGGTCAGAGGGTGTGAGGAACATGGTCTCGACATCGGGCATCAAGTAGCGATTCATCCCGGCCATTTGAAACTCGTATTCAAAGTCGGAGACGGCTCGCAGTCCTCGAATAATCACGTTGGCCCCGGTCTCGCGAACAAAATCTTTGAGCAGGCCTTCAAATGGATGGACTTCCACATTGGGGTAATGGCCAAGGATTTCTCGCGCGATCTCGCATCGCTCGTTCATGGAAAAGTAAGGACCCTTGGCGCGACTGTCGGCGACCCCGACCACCAAGCGATGAAAGAGTTTGCTTCCGCGGCGCACCAAATCCTCGTGGCCGCGCGTGAAAGGGTCAAAAGTCCCTGGGTAGACCGCTGTAAGCATCCACTCCCCCCATATCGTTCTTTTATGAGGGCCTAGGATAACCCCTTATCGCGCCCTTTTGAGGCCGCAAACTAGGGTCTGGGTCAGGCCGCTGCGGAGAGTTGCGTGCGAATTTTTCGCATGGCGGCCGCCTCAATCTGGCGAATCCGCTCTGCCGACACGCCGTACTGGCTGGCGAGTTCATGAAGAGTGGGCGCACGCTCGTCTTCATCGTGCAGCCATCTTGCACTGAGGATCTCTCGGCTTCGGGCATCGAGTTCGCCAAGCGCCTGGATCACTATGGACTTGGTGCGGGCCTCCTCCTGCGACTGGGCGATGATCTCAGCGGGGTCGGCATCCTGTGCGGCGAGTGTCGCGATCGGGCCCAGGGTTCCCTGCCAATCGTCTGTCTCGGCATTCTTGGTTTCAAGTGGAGTGTCGCCACCAGAGAGTCGGCGGTCCATCTCCAGCACCTCTTCGGGCGCCACATTCAATTCTTTGGCGATTAAAGCCGCCTGGTCGCCCGACACCGCCTGCTCCGCCCCGAGTGCACGCTTGAGGCTTCTTAGATTGAAGAAGAGCTTTCGTTGGGCCTTGGTGGTGGCGACCTTGACCATCTGCCAATTCCGAAGAATGTACTCGTGCATCTCGGCCTTGATCCAGTGCAGGGCAAAGGAGACCAGCCGAACCCCCCGAGTGGGGTCGAAGCGCTTGACCGCCTTCATCAGGCCCAGATTGCCCTCTTGGATGAGGTCTGCCTGAGGCAGCCCGTAACCCGCGTACTGGCGGGACACGGCGACCACCAATCGCAAGTGAGAGAGCACCAACTCTCGCGCCGCATCCAGGTCGTTCAGGGTGCGGAATCGCAGGGCGAGTTCTTCTTCACGCTCGGCGGTGAGCAGAGGCATCTGCGCGACATTGCGCAGATAGGCCTCCAGGTTGGCGCCGGGGCTGAGCTGATTGAGGATCAGGGCGTGGTTGGTCACGGCAGAGACCTCCTAAAGGAAAACTCCAATAAAACTTTAGCACGCTTAGCACTCGATGGTCTAGAGTGCTAAAGGCCATAATCGCTCAATTCCCCAATCGCTGGAAAGGTTTGCCGAATGAAGTTTCGCTTCCCCATCGTCATCATCGACGAAGACTTCCGCTCCGAAAACACCTCGGGGCTCGGCATTCGGGCATTGGCCGAGGCCCTTGAGAAGGAAGGCATGGAGGTGCTTGGTGTCACCAGTTATGGGGACCTCGCCCAGTTCGCGCAGCAACAGTCGCGGGCCTCTGCCTTCATTCTCTCGATTGACGACGAGGAGTTCGGCGAGGGCAGCGCCGATGAGGTTACCCAGGCGCTCAAGAGCCTGCGTGCCTTCGTCGAAGAGATTCGCTTTCGTAACGCCGACATCCCCATCTATCTCTACGGCGAGACCCGCACCTCGCGGCACATCCCGAATGATGTCCTTCGCGAGCTCCATGGCTTCATTCACATGTTCGAGGACACGCCTGAGTTCGTCGCACGTCACATCATTCGCGAGGCGAAGTCTTACTTGGATTCATTGGCGCCCCCGTTCTTTCGGGCCTTGCTGCATTACGCCCAGGACGGCTCCTACTCATGGCACTGTCCCGGCCACTCCGGTGGCGTGGCTTTCTTGAAGGCCCCAGTGGGCCAGATGTTTCACCAGTTCTTTGGCGAGAACATGCTGCGCGCTGATGTCTGCAATGCGGTCGATGAACTCGGCCAGCTCCTCGATCACACAGGGCCTGTGGCCGATTCCGAGAAAAATGCAGCTCGCATTTTCAATGCCGACCATTGCTTCTTTGTGACCAACGGCACCTCCACCTCCAACAAAATCGTCTGGCATGCCTCGGTGGCTCCGGGGGACATCGTTGTGGTGGATCGCAATTGTCACAAGAGTGTCTTGCATGCGATCACCATGACGGGTGCCATCCCAGTGTTTCTGATGCCAACGCGAAATCACCTCGGCATCATTGGCCCCATTCCCATGAGCGAGTTCGAGCCCGCTGCCATCGAAGAAAAAATCAAGAGCAATCCATTTGCCCGAGACGCCTGGGAGCTCGCAAAGAAGAGCGGTCAGGCCCGTCCACGAATTCTCACCATCACCCAGAGCACATACGATGGCGTTCTCTACAACGTCGAGATGATTAAGTCGGTCCTGGGCAATACCATCGACACGCTTCACTTTGACGAGGCCTGGTTGCCCCACGCAGCCTTCCACGATTTCTACAAAGACATGCATGCAATCGGCAAGGACCGTCCTCGGCCGGATGAGCCGCTGGTCTTCTCAACCCAGTCGACTCACAAGCTGCTTGCGGGCCTCTCGCAGGCCTCGCAAATTCTTGTGCAGGAGTCGAATCGGCGGCAACTCGATCGCGACCTCTTCAATGAGGCCTACCTCATGCACACCTCGACGAGCCCTCAGTACGCAATCATCGCCTCGCTCGATGTGGCGGCCGCCATGATGGAGCCTCCGGGGGGAACGGCCCTCGTCGAGGAGAGTCTGGTGGAAGCGCTCGACTTTCGTCGCGCCATGCGCAAGGTGGCCGAAGAGTTCGGACCAAAGGATTGGTGGTTCTCGGTCTGGGGGCCGGAGGATGTGCAGGCCGATTCACACGGCATGGCCAAACGCACCCAGTGGGAGCTCAAACCCGAAGACGAATGGCATGGCTTTGAGAAGCTCGTCCCGGGCTTTAACATGCTCGATCCCATCAAGGCCACCATCGTGACCCCGGGTCTGAACATCAAGGGCGAGTTCGATGCCCAAGGAATTCCCGCCTCGGTGGTGACCAAGTACCTCGCCGAGCACGGTGTGATTGTGGAGAAGACCGGTCTCTACTCCTTCTTCATCATGTTCACGATTGGCATCACCAAGGGCCGCTGGAACACACTGCTCACGGCCCTGCAGCAGTTCAAAGACGACTATGACAAGAACCAACCCATGTGGCGGGTCATTCCAGAATTCTGCGCAACCCAGCCTCGCTATGAGCGGGTGGGCCTGCGGGAGCTCTGCCAGCAGCTCCACGACACCTACAAGTCGTACGACATCGCCCGACTCACCACCGAGATGTACACCTCGGACATGGAGCCGGCCATGAAGCCCGCCGACGCATTCGCATTCGTGGCCCATCGAAAGACCGAGCGTGTGCCCATCGACGAGCTCGAGGGACGCATCACCACGAGCCTACTCACGCCCTATCCGCCAGGAATTCCCTTGCTCATTCCCGGTGAGCGATTCAATAAAACCATTGTTGGGTATCTGCAGTTTGCGCGGGACTTCAATGCGAAGTTCCCTGGCTTCGAGGCCGATATCCATGGCCTGGTCCAGCAGGATGTCGGGGGCCGGCCCGAGTACTTCGTTGACTGCGTAGCAGCGGGCTAGGGCCTTGCTTAGACGTTGAATCGGAAGTGCATGACGTCACCGTCCTGCACCACGTACTCCTTGCCCTCGAGGCGCATGCGCCCCGCCTCCTTGGCCCCGTGTTCGCCCTTGTGGGCAATGTAATCGTCAAAGCCGATGACCTCGGCCCGAATAAAGCCGCGCTCAAAGTCTGTGTGGATCACGCCTGCGGCCTGGGGTGCCGTGGCCCCACGCCGCACTGTCCAGGCGCGCACCTCCTTGGGTCCTGCAGTGAAGTAGGTCTGCAGTCCTAGTAATTCAAATGCAGCACGGATGAGCCGGTTCAGCCCCGGCTCTTGCATGCCCATGTCGGAGAGAAAGACCTGTTTGTCGGCATCCTCCATGTCTGCAATCTCTGCCTCGATGGCGGCACAGATGGCCACCACTGGGGCCCCCTGTGACTTCGCATACTCGCGAAGCCGATCCAGGTGGGGGTTGTTCTCAAAGCCCGACTCATTGACATTGGCGACAAACATGGCGGGCTTGGCCGTGATGAAGAAGAAGGGTCGTATCAGCGCCTTCTCTTCGGTGGTGAACTCGAATGCGCGGATGGGCTTGGCCTGATTGAGCTGTTCGAGGCAACGCTCGAGCACCGGGACCAGGCGCGCAGCTTCCTTGTCGCCGGCCCGGGCCGGCCTCTGAACTTTCGCTAGCTGCTTCTCGGCGCCCGAGAGGTCGGCCAGGGCGAGTTCGGTCTCGATGGTTTCGATATCGGCCAGGGGATCCACGCGGCCGTTGACATGGACCACGTTCTCGTCCTCGAAGCAGCGAACCACGTTGACGATGGCATCGGTCTCACGAATATTGGCAAGGAACTGATTGCCCAGGCCCTCGCCCTTGCTTGCTCCAGCCACGAGGCCCGCAATGTCTACGAACTCCACTGTTGCCGGCAGAATCCGCTCCGGCTGCGCGATCCCGGCCAGGGCAGTCAAGCGTGGATCGGGCAACTCCACAATTCCTGTGTTGGGCTCGATGGTGCAGAAGGGGTAGTTCTCGGCTGCGATGCCTGCCTTGGTTAGCGCATTAAATAGGGTGCTCTTGCCCACATTGGGCAGGCCCACGATGCCGCATTGAAGTGCCATATTGGGTTCAGTCCTTGGAGTCGGTGTGGAGAACTCGTTGCGCCTTGTCGGGTGCATTGAGCAGTTCGTCTTGTGCCTTCAGGCAACGCCCGAGTGCCTCATCGATGCGGGACTCTTCCTCGGCGCGGGCACGACTCAGAACAAAGTCGGCCACCTCTTGGGCCAGGCCAAGTCGACGGGGATGACCAATACCCACGCGAAGTCGCCAGTAATCCGCGCCGAGTCGAGCCGAGATGCTTCTCAGCCCGTTGTGTCCGCCATGGCCACCGCCTTGCTTGAGTCGAACTTGACCAGGGTCGAGGTCGAGCTCGTCGTGGACCACGAGAATCTCACTTGGCTCGATTCGATAGAACTGGGCAATGGCACCCACGGCATCGCCCGAGTGATTCACAAAGGTGAGGGGCTTGGCGAACCAGATCCCCTTTGATGCGCCGCTGCCTTGGGCGACTTCCGCCTGGAATCGACTATCTCTTGACCAGCCGCTCGGCACCAGCGCGTCCAAAAACCAAAAACCCGCGTTGTGGCGGGTTCTTGCGTATTCGGTCCCCGGGTTGCCAAGGCCGGCCACGAGACGAAAGCCCATGGCCCCGACGGACCCCGTGCCTCGGATTAAGAAGCCGCCGCGGGTGCCGCGTCTCCGGCCGCAGCCGCGTCGTCGCCCTTGCCACCGGGCTTGGTGGCAGTGACCACCACGGGATTCTCTTGGCCGTGCAGAACGAGGCTGACGCCCTTGGGAAGGGTGAGGTCCTTGACATGAACCGCATGGCCCACTGTGAGTTGTGAGAGGTCGACTTCAATGAACTCGGGGAGGTCTTTGGGCAGGCAGCTGATTTCAACGTCGTTCAGAACATGGCTGACCAAGGCGGCCTCGAGCTTCACAGCAGGCGAGGACTCCTGGCCCTTGAAGTGAAGCGGGACTCGTTTGTGGAGGAGTTTGTCCGCCTCAACGCGCTGAAAATCGATGTGGAGTACCTGCTGCTTGAAAGGGTGCATCTGAAAGTCACGCAGGAGAACCTGCTCGGATTTGCCATCGAGCTGAAGGTTCAGGATGGATGCGTGAAACGACTCGACACGCAGTGCAAGCAAAATCGGGTTGTGGTCCATTTCGATGGAAATGGCTTCGCCTTTTGCACCGTAAACAATGCCGGGCAGTTTGCCGTCACGACGAAGGCGGCGGCTCGCACGCGATCCTTCGACAGAGCGGCGGGTTGCAACCACGGAAGACGTGGAAAATTTCATGATGCACTCCGCAAAAATAGGGTTTCGTTAAAGAGGGGTTTTCTTCAACCAACGAGCCGCGACCAGCCACGCCAGAGAGCCAAGGATTATAACGGATTAGGCCAAGAAGAGAGAGCTGACGGAGTCCGACTTCGCGATGCGAATGATGGTCTCGGCCATGAGACCCGCGCAGGTGATGGCCCGGATGCGGCCGCAGCCGCTGGCCTCTGGGCTCAGGGGGATGGTGTCTGTGACCACCAACTCGTCGAGTGAGGAGGCCGCCACACGACTAACCGCACCGCCAGAGAGGACCGGATGCGTGCAATAGGCGATGACGCGCTCGGCCCCCTGGGCCTTGAGCGCATCGGCGGCCTTGGTGAGAGTGCCGGCTGTGTCGACCATGTCATCCATGATCAGGCAACTCCGACCACTGACGTCCCCAATGATGTTCATCACTTCCGAGACGTTCGCCTTGGGCCGACGCTTGTCGATGATGGCCAGATCGGTGTCGAGCTCTTTGGCAAAGGCCCGGGCCCTGACCACCCCACCGACATCTGGGGAGACGACGATGGGATTCGGATAGTCGTGTTTCCAGACATCCGCGAGGATGATTGGTGCGGCGTAGATGTTGTCGACTGGAATGTCGAAGAAGCCTTGAATTTGATCGGAGTGAAGGTCCATGGTGAGGAGTCGATTCACGCCCACCGACTGCAGCATGTTGGCGATGACCTTGGCGCTGATGGGCACCCGGGCCGAGCGCACGCGGCGGTCCTGACGGGCGTAGCCAAAGTAGGGGATGGCCGCAGTGATGCGACTTGCCGAGGCGCGGCGAAGCGCATCGGCCATCAACATCACTTCCATCAGGTGGTCGTTGGCGGGCGCACAGGTGGGCTGAAGAATAAAGACATCTCGCCCCCGAACATGCTCCAGGATCTCGACCGTGGCCTCGCCGTCGGAGAACCGACCAATCGAGGAGCGACCCAATGGAATGGCCAGGTGACGAGCAACTTCGGCGGCCAATCGGGGATTGGCATTGCCGGAAAAAAGCATGATCCCCTCGGGAGAGCCATTGCCAGCTGGAAGTCGGTCCGCCATAAGCATGCATTCGAATCCGGTGAAAGGGCAGTGTTTGGCTGGGGAGGAAGGACTCGAACCCTCGCATGCCGGAATCAAAATCCGGTGCCTTGACCAACTTGGCGACTCCCCAACGGACTTGCTACAGACCTCTATCGTACCTCGACCGAGCCGGGATGCCGAGTCGGGGACTCGCAGACCCGATGAAGGCCGCCGGGGTCGGCCCGATCCAGGGCGTCCGCAAGTTGCTCTGCAATCGCTCGATTGGCGCAACTACAAAAGACACTGCCGCCACTGCCACTCATGCGCACAGCCTCGGGCGGGATTCCAAAGAATTGCGCGGCCATCTTGAGCAGGCTGACATAGCGGGCCACGGCGGGATACAGGCGGCAGGCCACTGGCTGTAGGTCATTGTGTCCCCAGGTCCAGGTGTCTGATTGGCATTCCTTGAGCAGCAGGCTGCTGCGAATCTCGGGTGTGTCGCGCGCGAGCTGCTCATCCCGATAGACCTGGGCCGTTGGCACATGCACGCTCGGAACGGCAAGAACGAACCAACGCGATGCGTGCGCAAGACTCTTCATCTGCTCCCCAATGCCCTCGACCAAGGCCGACTCGCCATGGATAAAAAACGGAATGTCGGCCCCGATCGAGAGGCCAATCTGAGCCAGGCTTGCCGCATCCAAGTCAAGGCCCCACAAGCCATTGAGTGCCATGAGGGTGCTGGCCGCATCCGAGCTGCCACCCCCGAGCCCAGCGCCCACAGGAATCTGCTTGTCGATGGCGATTGCGCAGCCTGCCTCGTTCGAGAGCCGACCCATTGCAATGGCCTTCGCACGAAGCACTTGCGCTGCGCGCACGGTCAAGTCGGCCTCGATGGGCCACTCGTAGTCGCCCACACGCGTGATCTGTCCAGAGCGGTTGGCCGCGATGTGGAGCTTGTCGCACCAGTCGATCAGGCAGAAGAGGCTCTGGATTCGGTGGTAGCCATCCTCGCGCTGGCCGAGGATGTGGAGGAAGAGGTTGATCTTGGCGGGCGCCTCAATCGCGATGGATGCGGTCTGGGTCATTGGGGGCTGGGTGTCGTGTTGGGGGGAGCCGAATCGCGGTCCGCAATAATTCTCAGCGTCAGCTGCCGCTGGCTATGCAACTGCGCATGCAGGACCACAGGGGGTGAGTCGAGTTGCGCCTGTTGAAGCCTGCCCAGCCCCTCGGAGAGCATTCGGCCAAGGGGCTCAAGCCCCGCGATGTCAATGCCCAGGTGCTGTCCGAGCCAATCATTGACCTCGGCCTGGCCCATGGGCTGATTGCGGGCGTTGTGAAGGACCCACTCGCCCAAGCGATTACTGAATGCCGACTGCCCAGCCATGTTCTCGAGAACTGGTCTGGGACTGCGTCTAAGAATGGCCTGGGACCGCCCCCAACTGTCTTGCAAAAACACAGTGTCTGCGGCCTGATCCAAAGTCCCATAGACCCACTCAAAGCGGCCGCTCATGCCGCGGTCCAGGCCCTCGAGCGTCACTGCGAATCGTCCGCTGAGAAGGATTTTTGTGGGGGGCGACGGTTGGGCCTCGGAGCCAGTGGGAAGGCCGGTATTGCCCGCAATCATTGGGCCACTCACACCCGCCTCTGGCCGTGGGCCCTGCTGGTGCAGAGGTGCGCAGCCACCAGTCGATGCGAGTAGTGCAAACATCAAAAGCTTTTTTTTAAACACCATGAAGCCCGGGGGACAGTTGGCCCCCATGGTGCGGCAGGCGGCCCTCATTGCCCTCTGGGAATCGAGGGCGCAAGCCTATCGAGCGGAATGGCCAGGCGCTCGAGCGTCTTGAACAAGACTTTGTTGTGCGGGTCGTTGCTCAGACCGCGCCGCCAAGCCGCAAGGGCCTGGTCGGTCTCTCCCATGATCCAGAGCACCTCTCCCAGGTGGGCTGAGATTTCCGCATCGGGCTGCTTGGCATGGGCCTTTTGGAGCCATTTTCTAGCCTGGGTGAGTTTCCCCTGACGAAACAGCACCCAGCCCATGCTGTCGAGAATATGCGCATCGTTTGGAGAGAGCGCCACCGCCGCCTTGATCAGATCGTTGGCCTCCTGCAGTCGCTCGCCGCGATCGGCCAGGCTGTATCCAAGCGCGTTTAAGGCGTGGGCGTGTTTGGGGTCCTTGGCGATGAGCTGCCGCAGAAGTGTCTCCATTTCTTGCGGACGACCGGCCTGCTCATTGAGCATGGCTCGTGAGTAGAGGACCGAAGAGACGCTCAGGTCGGGCTGGGCCACCGCCTCCAAGAGTTGCAGCCCGGCGAGCTTGTCTGGACTGCGAGAGGCAAGGCCAGAGAGCCGATCGTAGAAGGCCTCCAACTTCTTGTCTTTGCGGGCCTGCTCGCGGCGCTTGATGAGCGAGGCCACCAACTCCTCTCGCTGGCCCAAGAGAACCTCGAGGGCATCGACAGTGTCTTGGGCCTCTTCTTCGTTGGGTGCCGCGGCAAGCCATATTTTTGCTGCCTTGAGGGCCTGCGGGCCAGAGCGGGCGCTCAAGGCAAGCTTGGTTGCCCGCTCGGCGACATTGGCCTGGCCCGTCTCCTCGGCCAGGGCGCCATAGGTGGCAGCAGCCAGAGCGAGCTGCCCTTCTTGGACCGCCAACTCACTGACAAGAATTTGAAAGACCATGCGTGGGGCCATGGCCTGGAGTTGGGCTGCGGTGCGTGTGGAGGGATTTGTGGATGGGCTGGCACCAGCCGCTTTGCGCTCTCCGGTGCTCGCCTGCACGGGCGTCAAGCCAAGAAGGCCTAGGAAAAAAAGAATGACAAGCCGAGGCATCATGGCATCTACAGTACTCCAGATTCCCCTCTTAGAAAGCCCAATGCCAGAGTTGCCCGAAGTGGAGGTTCTTGTCCAGGAGTTGGCGCCCCACCTCGTGGGCCAGCGAATCGAGACGCTCCGATGCAGCGGCCTGCCCCTGCGTCGCTTCAATGGCAATGCCAAGGCTCTCGAGCCCTTGATTGGTCAGCGCGTTCGCACCGTGACTCGAAGGGCCAAGACCATTGTCATTGGTCTGGATCGGCACTGGCTCCTGGTTCACCTGGGCATGACGGGAAACCTGAGTTGGTCTGCCGACCGGAGCGAGGCGGACGCTGTGGCCCATGCCTTCACCCATGCGGCGGTCCAGAAGGAGGGGGCCTTGCACCGCCACTGGCAGATGCGCCTCACCGATGGCCTGCTCGCTTACGTGGACCCAAGGCGATTCGGAGACCTCTGCCTTGTGCCACATGCAGAGGGCTTGGTTGGAACGAACAGTAACGGGGTGCCGAGCGATGCGACTTTGGGCCTTCAAGGCCTTGGCCCCGAGCCACTCTCTGCAGGCTTCTCCGGGGCCTCCCTCCACGCCGCCTCTCGAGGCGTTCGGCAGGCCATCAAGCCCTGGCTCATGAATGGCCGGGCCGTGGTGGGCGTGGGCAATATCTACGCGAGTGAGGCTCTATTTCGATCGGGCATTCACCCTGCGCTGGCGGCGGGCCGACTCAGTCGGCCCCGCGCGCTGCACCTTGCAGAGACCCTAGTCGAGGTGCTGAAAGAGGCCATCGAGGCAGGGGGAAGCACCCTTCGCGACTATCGCCATGCCGATGGTTCCATCGGGGGCTATCAGTCTGGGCACCTTGTCTATGGGCGCGAGGGCCAGCCCTGCCCGGCCTGCGGCAGACCACTTCGACGAATTATTCAGGCCCAGCGCTCGACATTTTTCTGCGCGGGTTGCCAGCGACGATGAACTCCAAGCGGTTCTCAGAGGCTGTGCTTGCATGGGGCGCTGTCCATGGCCGTCGGGGCATGGCGTGGCACCCATTGGCGGGAGCGATGGCCAACCCCTACTTTGTCTGGCTCTCGGAAATCATGCTGCAGCAGACGCAACTCACCACTGTGCAGGCCTATTTCGATCGATTCATTCAGAGATTTCCAAGAGTCGAGGACCTGGCGGGCGCACCACTCGATGATGTGCTCGCACAGTGGAGTGGCCTGGGCTACTACCGGAGGGCAAGAAATCTCTGGGCCTCGGCGCGGCTTATTTGCAAGAGCGGGGAGGCTGTCTTTCCCCAAACGCTGGCCGACTGGACTGCACTGCCTGGGGTGGGCCGCTCCACAGCCGCTGCCATTGTGTCGGTGGTCTATGGCCAGCGCGAGGCCATACTCGATGGCAATGTGAAGCGACTGCTTGCGCGCTGCACGGCCGCCCCCGAGCCTTGGGCAAGCGCTGCGCTCGAGCGCGCGCTCTGGCCCAAGGCCATTGAGCGACTGCCGCCCCCGGGGTCCGAGGGGGCCATGCCGCTCTACACGCAATCGATCATGGACCTGGGCGCCACGATTTGCCTGCCTCGACAACCCCTCTGCAATCGCTGTCCGCTCACCAAGATCTGTGTGGCATATCGAACGGACACGGTGGATCGCTACCCGGTGCCCCGTCTTCAAAAGACCCGGCCAGAGGAATACCGGCGTTGGCTTCTCATTTCAGATGGACCACTCTGGTGTCTGGTGCAGCGGCCTGGCAGTGGAATCTGGGCGGGGCTCTGGACACCACCCGAATGGCCAATGGCGCTGGAATGGCCGCGGGAATCGACCGGCGGTGGACAACTGGTTCACGACTTCACGCACCGGCGGTGGATCATCGAGTGGCGAGAGGCCAAGGCATCGGATATTCGCAAGCGATACGGCCACCCTCCCAACGGACACTGGTTCTCTCAGGCTGAACTGCCTGGCCTAGCGCTGCCCTCGCCTGTGAAAAAACTCATGGGCTCAATCTTCCGTTGAGGCCCTCAACGCAAGCGCGGCTGCGAAGGTCCGGATCCGATCAGTCGAGGCCGCGGCCCATCAATGAGCGGTGGCGCACGAGCACCGGCCAGTTCGCGCGAAATCGATTCGCCAGGGCCTCACAGCAGTAGACCGATCGATGCTGACCCCCCGTGCAGCCAACCGCCACAGTCAGGTAGCTGCGCTGCTCCTTCTGGTAGTGAGGAAGCCATCGCTGCAGGTAACCCTCGATCTCATCGACCATCTGATCGACTGATGCATGCGACTTGAGAAAGTCGACCACCTTTTTGTCTTTGCCTGTGAGTTCTCGAAGCTTGGGCTCATAGAAGGGGTTGGGCAGGCAGCGCGCATCGAAGACCAAGTCTGCATCAAGGGGAATACCCTCTTTGTAGGCAAAGGATTGGAAAGAGAGGGTCAGCGGCGCGGCCTTGAGAGTGAGGAGTTCGCGCACCCAGCTGCGCAGGGCCGAGGACTTGAGGTCACTCGTGTCGAGGGGCATGCCAAGGTCTGCATAGCCGGCCATTAAATCCTGCTCCAACTCAATGCACTCGCGCAGCGATCGACCGCCCCCTTCCTCGTCGGCCCGTCCCGCATCGTCGTGACTCAGGGGGTGGCGACGCCGGGTCTCCGAATAGCGTTGAAGAAGAATCTCGGGGCGGGCAGTGAGAAATAAAACAGTGGTGTGGATTCCCTTGTTTCGAAGGTGCTCGAGTGTGGCCGTTAAGCCCTCGAGATCAACCCCCGTTCTCGCGTCGATGGCGGCGGCCATCCGGGTCTCGCCCTTCTCGAGCAGCGACTCCACCAATTGTTGGAGCAGCGCCGGTGGAAGGTTGTCAACGCAGAAGTAATCGGCGTCCTCAAGTGCATTGAGTACCACTGACTTGCCCGAGCCCGAGAGCCCTGTAAGCAGCACCAGTCGAGAGGGCGCGCCTGTCATGTCTGACTATTGTTCTCTTCGCTAGCTCGCATGGCGGCCTGCTGTCGATCCATAAACGCTTTGACGGTGTCGAGCCCGCGCATTTGCAGCACGGTGTCGCGAACCGCCGCTTCGACCAGGACCGCGAGGTTTCGGCCTGCAGCAACTGGAATAACCACCTTGCGGATGGGCAGGCCAAGCACCTCTTCCTGAAGGGCTTCGAGCGGGAGGCGCTCGTACTCATCGATGGCCGAGCGTCGCACGAGTTGCACGATGAGACGAAGCCGAAGTTTGCGTCGCACGGCGGTCTCACCAAAAATGGCCTTGATATCGAGCAGGCCAAGGCCGCGGACCTCCAGAAGGTTGCGAAGCAACTCCGGGCACTTGCCCTCGACGGTATCGGGTGCAATGCGGGCGAAATCCACCACGTCGTCGGCCACCAAGCCATGGCCCCGGGTGATGAGTTCAAGGGCCAATTCACTCTTGCCCAGGCCCGACTCGCCGCTGATCAGCACACCGATCCCCAAGACATCCATAAAGACACCATGGGTGGAGGTGGTGGGAGCCAGAGATTTGCTTAGCTGGATGCGGGTGAGGTCAATCAGGCGGGCCGACTGAAGGCCACTTCGAAGCAAGGGATGGCCGTCGCGGTCACAGGCATCGAAGAGCTGAGAGGGGGGGACCAGTCCATCGGCAATGATGAGGGCAGGTGGCTCGCCCGAGAGAAGCTCTGCAGTGAGGTAGGAGCGGCGTTGGGGGTCGAGTCGGTTGTAGTAGTCGACCTCGGCCGCACCGAGCACCTGAATTCTGTTGGGGTGAATGAGGTTGAGGTGGCCGATGAGGTCGGCGCTCTCGAAGGAGGGGCCGGAGATATGACGGCCGCCGCCTGACTGACCGGTGATCCAGGTGAGACGCAACAGCTCCCGATAGGCATCGAAGAACTGTTGGACATTGAGCATGCTGCAGTCTAGCTTGTTGGCTGCCAGCCGCAGAGGACTTTATGCAATGCCGCCGGCTCCTGGCTCTCGAAAAGCGCCGTTCGCACCGTATTGTCTGAGAGCATCTGTGCCACTTCCGAGAGGAGCTCTAGATGCTGCTGGGTGGCCTGTTCGGGGACGAGCAGAAAAATCAGTAGAGAGACGGGCTGGCCATCGGGCGCATCGAAGGCAATGGGCTCGCTCAGGCGGTAGATGGCTGCAACGGCGTCTTCGAGTCCCTTGATGCGGCCGTGGGGGATGGCGATTCCATCGCCCAAACCGGTGGAGCCAAGACGCTCTCGGGCAAAGAGGGAATCAAATACCTTGCTGCGGGCAATTCCTTGGTGCTCTTCGAACAAGAGGCCCGCCTGTTCGAAGACACGTTTCTTGCTCGAGGCCTCCGCCCCAAGAACAATGTTCTCAACGGCAAGGAGTTTGCAAATCTGATTCATAGGGCTGCCTTCATAAAGCCTTCAGAAGGCCAAATTATAGGCGTTTGGGCCATTTTGTGTTGCACCGCATCATTAGCCCGCAATGGCCCCCCGCCCGCTGTGGACGCTGGTCTGATGGAGTTCCTTGTAGCGCACCACCTGGCGGTCGATTTTGTCGGCCAAAAGGTCGATGGCGGCATAGAGGTCTGTATGGGCAGCCTCAGCGTGAAGGTCTTTTCCTTGAAAGTGAACAGTTACCTCGGCCTTCTGTTCAAGCTTTTCAACCGAGAGGGTCACGTGGGCCTCAATCCCCTGGCCAAAATGCCGCCAGGCCTTGGAGAGCTTCTGCTCGACGTAGGTCTCGATGGCCTCGGTGATGGGCAGATGGTGTCCTGTGATGGTGACCTGCATGGCGCTCTCCTCTGGGTTGTTGTTTGAACCTTTTTGAATCTTCCTCTTTAGCCCCGCTTGCGCAGGCTGGCACTGGGAATTCGAAGCCCCTCTCGGTACTTTGCCACCGTTCGACGGGCGACCACCACGCCCTGTTCCGCGAATCGATCGGCAATCGATTGGTCGGAGAGTGGCTTGTCCGAGGGTTCGGCCGCAATCCATTCCTGAATCTGTGCACGCAGGGCGGTGGCCGAAGCGGCTCCCCCATCGTCTGTGCCGACATGGCTGCTGAAGAAATACTTCAACTCAAAGCAGCCCAGCGGTGTGAGCATGAATTTCTGGGTGGTCACCCGCGAGACCGTCGACTCATGGAGTTCGCAGGCATCGGCGATGTCACGCAGAACCATGGGCTTCATGGCCTTTGCACCCTCTTCAAAGAAGCGCTGCTGGGCCGAGACAATGGCCTGCGAGACCCGAAGAATGGTGTCGGAACGCTGTTGAATGTTCTTGAGCATCCACCGCGCCTCCTGAAGCTTCTGCTGCAGACCGGTGTCGCCCGCGCCGTCGCGTATCAGTCGGGCGTAATCTGAATTAATACTCAGCCGAGGCAAAGCACCCCGCGAGAGCCGCGCCGACCAGCGCCCCTTTCGATCTCGTTGCACGATCACATCGGGGATTAGGTAAGCCGCGGCCTGTGTCTGGTAGGCGGTGGCGGGCTTGGGCTCGAGGCCACGCACAAGCGCCAAGGCCGCAGCAACCAGGTCCTTGGGCCGGCCGCATGATTTTGCAAGGCTGGCAATGGCCTGGCTTCCGAGCTCGGGCAGGTGGTCTTGCACCAGTTCAATGGCCAGCTCCACCGTCGCCCGGGCGGGGTCCTCGGGGTCGTGCTGGGCGAGCAACTCTTCGAGTTGGAGTCGCAGGCACTCCTCCAATGACTGTGCACCAACACCAATCGGGTCAAGGGACTTGAGCAGGCGCAGACCCACGGACAACTCTTCGGGCTCAAGCGGCCCATCGAAGTGGGCCTCGAACATTTCCGCAAAGCCATCGGCGAGTTCCTGGGGATCGTCCCGTAGGTAGCCGTCCTCGTCGAGCGCCTCAATCAAGATCTCGAGCCAGGCCCGGTCTCGGTTGCTCAGGTGCAGTCCTGCGGCCTGCTCCCGAAGATGGTCGGCCAGGCTCTCGGGGCTCGCCTCCCCGGGCTCAAAGTAATTGTCATCGCCCCCGGCCCCGCTGCTCTTCCAGTCCGCCAGGCTGTCGGTCTCTGTGTTGTAGTGATCGGGCCCATCCCCGCTGTCGGCCTCGGACTCGGCCGAGTCGCTGCTGGTTGGCTCCTCGCTCGCCTCAGAGGATTCCCGAACGACCTCACCATCGCCATCGACATCGGAACGGGGCTCATCGATCTCAAGCAATGGGTTGTCGAGTGAGAAGCGCTCGAGCTCCTGCCGAAGTTCCAGATTGGAGAGCGCCAGAAGACGAATGGCCTGCTGCAACTGAGGCGTGAGGCTCAGCTGTTGGCCAATTTTGGTGGTCAGTGAAATCTTCATGGCTACATTCGGAAGTGTTCGCCCAGGTAGACCTCGCGCACTCGCGGGTCCCCGACAATCTCCTCGGGGTGACCATGGGCCAGAACCTGCCCCTGGCTGATGATGGTGGCGTGGTCGCAGATGCCCAGGGTCTCTCGGACGTTGTGGTCCGTAATCAGCACACCAATGCCCTTTTCTTTGAGAAAGCGAATGATGCGTTGAATCTCAATCACCGCAATGGGGTCGACCCCTGCAAACGGCTCATCGAGAAGAATGAATCGCGGCGATGTGGCCAATGCGCGGGCGATTTCGACACGTCGACGTTCACCGCCCGAGAGCGACTGACCCATGCTGTCGCGAATACCCTGAATCTGTAACTCTTCGAGAAGGTTCTCTAACTCCGAATAGATGACGGTTGCCGAGAGTTTTTTGCCCTGCGGGTCTCTCTGTAACTCGAGCACGGCACGGATGTTGTCGGCCACCGTGAGTCGCCGAAAAACAGAGGCTTCCTGCGGCAGATAAGACAGGCCCAACCGGGCCCGCTCGTGGATCGGCCGCCGAGTGATTTCCGCTTGATTGAGAAGAATCTCTCCGGCGTCGGGTGGAACAAGGCCAACGATCATGTAGAAGCAGGTGGTCTTGCCCGCCCCGTTCGGACCAAGAAGCCCGGCGACCTCGCCACTCTTCACGCTCAGTGAGACGTCTCTTACCACCATGCGTCCTCGATACATCTTGCGGACCGACCGAACGGCGAGTTCACTGGCCATTTATTTGCCTGGGCCCGCTCTACCGGAGCCTGTGTTGGGCATGACCGACATCGTGGCCCGGCCACTGCCGTCGGTGGCTTGCACTTCATATACTTCCGTGACACTCGTGTAGACCAACCGATCTCCAGCAATGCGGTCTTTCTCGGTCTCGCCGGCGAGACGCCGCATAACCGCATTGCCAGTTAAGACCGAGATCTCAGTCTGGCTGTCGTAATCAATTCGACTGGCATTACCCACCATCCATTCATTTTCCACAGCCCTGCGCTGACGAATACGGGCAGGGTTTCCTGTTAAGACACTTCGGCTTGACCCATCCGGCATCTGTTGCAACTCGAGCCGGTCCCCCCGCATGACGAGACTGCCTTTGGTGAGGACCACGCTGCCGGTGAAAACAGTGAACCCCTTCTTGTCATCGTGCTTGAGTTGGTCGGAATCCACCTTTGTCGGGGCCTCTCTATCGGACGCAGGGGCGGCCCATAAAGGTCCCCAGGCAGCGATGCTCCCGAGCAGAAGAATCAAGCCCATCTTGCGAAGGAGATGCCCCCTGGGCGGAGCGGACATGGGGGTGACGGGGGGGCTTGGAATCATGGGCTTACTGGGCTTTCGAACTCTGCGCTTTTGAGGCCTTCTTGGGCTCTTGGGGTATCACCATTCGGCTGTCCGCAAGCACATCGAGTCGCCCGGTCTTCTGATTCGCAAACATTCCGACACCATGCAATTCCGAGTTCCCTCGCTGAACGCGGACCGGGTCGGAGGTCTTGGCAATCTCGTCATCCACGAGGTACTCGAGGTTCTCGGTCTGCACTCGAACGGCAGCCCCCTCGTTGAATGCCGACCGCTCAAGCACAACCTTTCCTTTGAGCTTGACCACCTTCTGATCGGAGGATATGTCGGCCTGCCGGGCCCCCACTTGAACCACGGCTTGATTCGGTTTGGTTTGAATAAGAACCGGCGCAGCCAAGGTGGAGCGGCCATCCCTGAACTGTTCGAGACGCAGCGACTTGATTTCTTGCTCGCGGTCGCCATCCGGTCCGGTGCGGTAAATTGTTGCAGCCTTCACCACGGATGTCAGGTCTTGGCTGTCTCGCGCAGTCGATGTGAATTCGCCCGTCGACAAAATGGTTGCGATTAGCCAAGAGCCGGTGGTGAGCACGGCCAGCAGCGAGAGACTGACCCACTGGCCCACACGGTCTCGCCAGGCCCCCCTCATCGTTTGGCCCCAATCACCAAGTCACAGAGTTCACGCACAGCGCCTTCGCCCCCCTTCGACCGAGAGACCCAGTGGGCGCACTCCAATACGCGCGAATGAGCGTTTGGAACGGACGCGGCCAATCCGACAGCCTTGAGAACGGGCAGGTCGGGCAGATCGTCGCCCATGTGGCCGATCTGGGTCATGCTCAAGCCCTTGCCTTCCATCCAGCCTGTGAGCGAGGCGAGTTTGTCCCCAACGCCCTGAAAGACCTCTTCAATCCCGAGTTCTCGGGCACGGGCCGCCACCGATGCATGACTGCGCCCCGAGAGAATCATGATTCCCACGCCGCGGCTCTGCAGCTCTTTGATTCCATGCCCATCCAAGGCATTGAATCGCTTCATCACCTCACCAGATTCTCCATAGAAGAGGCTGCCATCGGTGAGAACACCATCGACATCGAATGACATCCACAACAAGTCTCGCGCGCGCGCCTGAAGTGTGAGGTCGTTCATACGATCTTCGCTTCAAGGAGGTCATGAAGACCAATGACACCGACCAATTCGCCTGTCTCGTCTCTCACCAGAAGGTGGTTGATGCGCTGTGTGTCCATTCGGTTGGCCGCTTCTGAGGCGAGCGCCTTGGGGGAGATGGATTGCCCACCCGGGGTCATGGCTTCCGACATTTTTAAATCGGCCCGCAGCCGACCTTGTGAGAGGAGCCGACGCAGATCACCATCGGTAAAGAGGCCCATTGCTTTGCCATTTCGGTCCAAAACGACGGTCATCCCCAGGCGTTTATTGCCCATCTCTACCAGGGCCTCTTGAAGCTGGGTGTCTTGCGACACGCTCGGCATCTCTGTCCCAGATCGCATTACGTCCTCGACCTTCACCAGCAGGCGTCGGCCAAGACTGCCCCCTGGGTGAGAGCGCGCAAAGTCCTCCGGCTTGAAGCCACGAAGTTCGAGCACACCCATTGCCAAGGCATCGCAGAGGGCCAGCGCTGCAGTGGTGCTGGCTGTGGGAGCCAGGTTCAATGGGCAGGCCTCTTCCTCGACCCTTGCTCCGAGGTGGAGATTGGCCAATCGGGCCAGACTCGATTCTGGATTCCCGGTGATGGCAATCAGGGGAGTACCCATGCGTTTGAGGATGGGCGCGATCTCCTTGATCTCCTCGGTCTCGCCCGAGTAAGAGATCGCCAAAACGATGTCCTCGGGCTGAATCATTCCAAGGTCGCCGTGTTGGGCCTCGGCGGGATGCACAAAAAAAGCTGGGGTACCGGTGGAAGCGAAGGTGGCTGCGACTTTTCTCGCAATATGTCCGCTCTTGCCCATTCCGGAGACAACGAGGCGCCCGCTCAACTGGGAGATCAGTCGAACCGCTTCGAGGGCGGCGTTATCGAGTTGATCGAGAAGGCCTGAGATGGCGTTGGCCTCGATCACGACGACCTGTTTCAAACGGGCCATCAGGGCGCGCGACTCTTTGGACATCTCTGGCGTTGAGCCGATCATGGAGACCGAGTTTAAAGCAATTCACTTGCCAACATGGGTTCGATCGGCCCGTCAAGCCGCCCCTCTGGCCTCTGTCGTTACAATCGGGGCGATGGGCAACGCTGGTTCTACCTCCCCATCATCAACCACTCCCGCACTTCGTTTTAACGACGTGCAGTTTTCTTATGGGCGTCGCCCCATTATCGATTCGCTGAGTCTTGAAGTTCGTCAGGGCGAGTTGTTGGCCATCATGGGCGGTTCAGGGGTGGGGAAGACCACCCTCCTGAGGCTGGTCGCCGGCCTGGTCAGGCCCACGAACGGGTCGATTGAATTGCTCGGTGAACCCTTGCGAATCGATGACCAGGAGAGCTTGTATGCCCTGCGCAAGCGGATCGGTCTGCTTTTTCAGTTCGGGGCCCTATTCACCGATTTGAATTGCTTCGAGAATGTGGCCTTTCCGCTTCGAGAGCACTCAAGGCTCTCGGAGTCCCTGCTCAAGGATTTGGTTCTGCTCAAGCTCGAGGCGGTTGGGCTGCGTGGTGCTGCCAGCCTGATGCCCAGCGAGATCTCGGGCGGGATGGGCAGACGCGTCGCATTGGCCCGGGCCGTGGCACTAGACCCGGAGTTGATTCTCTATGACGAGCCCTTCGCGGGCCTCGATCCAATATCCCTGGGCGTCACCGCTCGACTGATTCGCCGGCTCAATGATGCCCTGGGTGCGACCTCGATCGTGGTCACCCACGATGTGGCAGAGACCTTTGCCATTGCCAACCGCGTTGCGGTGTTGGCGCCCTCCGAGCGCGGTGCACGGCTCGTTGCATTGGGCACCCCAGAAGAGTTGCGCAACTCGGTGGACCCCTATGTCCGCCAATTTTTAGCGGGCGACGAATCCGGCCCAGTGCAGTTTCATATGGCCGCTGCGGCGCTCGAGGACGACTTTCTATGACTGGCTTGCTCGATCGTGTGGCTCACCTGGGGAAGTGGGTGATTGGCGTTCTCATTGGTCTGGGCGCGTTTGCTCGGCTATGCGCCGCTGTCATCGCGAGACTGCCGCGGGTCGTCAAACGCATGGAGTTGGTCTCCGCACAGGTTCACTTTCTTGGCAATCATTCACTCGCCATCATCCTTGTCTCTGGCTTGTTTGTTGGCCTTGTGCTTGGCTTGCAGGGCTACTACACCCTTCGGCGCTATGGCTCGGAAGAGGCCCTGGGCTTGCTGGTGGCCCTCTCTTTGGTGCGCGAGCTGGGACCGGTGGTGACTGCTTTGCTCTTCGCGGGCCGCGCAGGAACGTCGCTGACGGCAGAAATTGGCCTAATGAAAGCGGGCGAGCAACTCGCCGCTCTAGAGGCCATGGCGGTCGATCCTGTGGAGCGAATACTCGGCCCTCGGTTTCTGGGCGGCTTCATCGCCATGCCATTGTTGGCTGCCCTTTTTTCCGCACTCGGTGTGGTGGGCGGTTGGCTGGTAGGCGTGGCCCTTATCGGGGTGGATGCCGGCGCATTCTGGTCCCAGATGTCAGAGGGCGTGGACTTTTGGAATGACATCATCAACGGGGTGGTGAAAAGCATGGTCTTCGGCTTTGCTGTGACCTCCATTGCGCTCTACATGGGTTACTCCAGTCGACCCACTCCCGAAGGGGTCTCGCGCGCGACCACCGCAACGGTCGTCGCCGGCTCTCTGGCGGTCTTGGGCCTGGACTTCGTGCTCACCGCTCTAATGTTTAGCTCGAACTAGCCGCCCCACACCGGATTTCTCAAGACAGCCTTCTGATAGTCTTCACCTATGCAAAAAACGATTAACTTATTTGTCGGCATTTTCGTGCTTCTTGGGCTCGTGGCCCTTCTTTTTCTCTCACTTCGCGTGAGCAATCTGACGAGTTGGTCCACTGCATCGAGCTATGAGCTCGTTGCCTACTTTGACGACATTGGGGGGTTGAAGCGGAGGGCGGCCGTTCGAAGCGCCGGCGTGTTGGTGGGTCGTGTCAGTTCCATCGGGTTTGATGACAAGCGTTATCAGGCGGTGGTCACTCTTGAAATCGATTCCTCGGTCTCCTTCCCCAAAGACAGTTCGGCCCAGATTCTCACCGCGGGCCTGTTGGGTGAGAAGTATGTGGGCCTCCTTCCAGGTGCCGAGGAGCAGGCCCTCAAGGACAAAGACCGCATTCGACTGACCCAGTCTGCCCTCGGTTTAGAGAGTGTGATTTCGCAATTTCTCTACAACCGGGAGCCCGGTGGATCGGCCTCTAAATGAAGGCGGCAATGAAGAAGGTTCTGCTCGTCGCCGCGACCATCACTCTAATGAGTGGCTGTGCGACAAATCTTCCAGAGGGCCACGTTTATGATCCCCGTGATCCTTACGAGGCCTACAACCGCTCCATGTTTGAATTCAACACCAAGGTCGATGAGGCCGTGGTCAAGCCTGTGGCGCAGGCCTACCAGTCCGGTGTGCCCCAACCCATTCGCACAGGGGTGAGCAACTTTTTTGGCAACCTCTCTGATCTGGTCAGCACCGTTCATCATATTTTCCAGGCCGAGGGCATGAAGGCGGGACAGTCCGGGGGGCGGGTGCTTATCAATACCACCATCGGGATTCTCGGATTTTTAGACCCCGCAACGGAAATGGGTGTTCTCAAGACCAGCAAGGAGGACTTCGGCCAGACATTCGGTCGATGGGGGGCGGAGCCCGGTGCCTATATTGTTTTGCCATTCCTGGGCCCGAGTAGCGGCAGAGATGCGGTCGGAACGGTATTGGATATTGCCGCCGATCCCATTGGCCCTCTGCTGGATATGAATACCAGCGGCCGGGTCGCCACCTGGGGTCTGAAGATCGTCGACACGCGGGCCGGGCTCTTGGAGATCGAGCCGATGATTGATACCCTCTCCTTCGATCGTTACCTCTCCGTTAGGGACGCCTATCTGGCACGCCGCCAGCAACAGGTCGGCAACTGACCCACTCGAAACTCACTATGAATACCTGCTCATCGTCGCTTCTTGCCCCTTTTGTTGCCCCGGTCCATAGGCAGCGGCCCCCACTGGCCTCGGGACTGTTGGCTCTGGTTTTTGCCGCAATCGCCTCGCTCGGGCTCTTGTCAGGGGCCCACGCCAACAACAACCGCCCGCCCGACGAGCTCATTCGGGGCGTGACTCAAGAAATTCTCGACTCGATCAAGGCCGATCGATCTCTGCAGCGTGGCAACCTCGCCAGACTCAACGACATGGTCGACCAACGCGTGATGCCTATTGTGGACTTCGGCAAAATGACCGCGCTGACGGTGGGCATTCACTGGCGAAGGGCAACACCGGAGCAGCAAGAGGGACTCATGAAAGCTTTTCGTGAGTTGCTCCTCCTGACCTATGCGGATGCCCTGCGGCAGGTTCAGGACACCAGTGTTCAGGTCCGTCCAGCTCGTTACGCCCCAGAGGACACCGATGTGGTGGTTCGCACTTTGGTGGTCCGAGCCGGCAAGGAGCCCATTCAACTCGACTACCGGCTTCATAAGACCGCCGCCGGGTGGAAGATTTATGACTTCAATGTCTTGGGTCTCTGGCTGGTTGATCACTATCGGGCCCAGTTTGCCCAACTCATTGGTTCCAAAGGGGTCGATGGATTGATCACTGCCCTCGAGTCCAAAAACGCCGGTATTCGAAAGTCTCTTCAAGCCCGGGCCTCTTAGACATGCGGGCATTTGTCGGCCCCCTCACACGTGACCTTGCCAATGCAGCGCTCGCCATGGCGCAGGCAGAGCTGCTTGCGTGGCGTGGCAACAATCCTCAAGGGCTGAAATGCAGAGTCGACCTCTCGAACCTCGGGCGAGTCGACACATCGGCGCTTGCGGTGGTCTTGGGTCTTCAGCGTTACGCCCGTTCACTCGGATTTGAGTTGGTCTGGATCGCCATGCCGGCGGCCTTGCTCGAGCTGGCCAAGCTCTCGTCGGTCGATCGGCTCATCGCCCGCGCATGACCCCGGCGGTTGTTTTCCAGGGGGTCGGAAAGACCTATGCCACCTCGGGTGGTCGTCCCGTTCATGCCTTGGCTCGGGTCGACCTTGAGATCCAACCCGGCGATTTTTTTGGATTGCTTGGGCCCAACGGGGCCGGCAAGACCACACTCATACAGATCATGGCCGGTCTCGTTCGACCCTCCACGGGTCGGGCCGAAGTGATGGGCCACGACGTGCTGACTGACTCCGTGGCTGCCAGGCGTTGCCTGGGGGTGGTCCCCCAGGAGCTGGTTTTCGATCCATTTTTTACTGTTCGCGAGACCCTTGAGATTCAGTCGGGTTTTTTTGGCATTGCAGACAACCGCCTCTGGATCGACGAGCTGCTTCATGCCCTGGGCCTGGAGGACAAGGCGGCGACCAATATGCGAGCACTCTCTGGCGGAATGAAGCGGCGCGTGCTGGTTGCGCAGGCACTGGTGCATCGGCCGGCGGTCATCGTGCTCGATGAGCCCACGGCAGGCGTGGACATTCAGTTGCGCGAGAGCCTCTGGCGTTTCGTGAAGTCACTCAATGAACAGGGCCACACCATTATCCTCACCACCCACTACCTGGAAGAGGCCGAGAGCCTCTGCAGACACATTGGTTTCCTCAAGGGAGGCGAGCTTGTTGCAGTCTCCGATACACAGAGCCTCTTGTCGGGGGCTTCGGCCCTCGAGGGGCGATCGCGGCTGGAGCAGGTTTTCCGTCGAATCTTTGAGACCGAAGACACTGACTTAAAATAGCGAGATGGTCACCCCTGAAAATATCCAGAAATACATTGCCGATGGCCTCTCCTGTGAGCACATCGCGGTCGATGGCGATGGCCATCACTTTGAAGCGGTGATCGTCAGTCAGGCCTTCGAAGGCAAGCGGCTGGTGGCCCGTCATCAACTGGTTTATGGCGCCCTGGGCGATCGCATGCGCCAGGAAATTCACGCGCTCTCCATGAAGACGCTCACGCCCGCTGAGTGGGCGCAACAACACTAAGCCCCCCACAAAATGGATCGATTTCAAATTCAGGGCGGCAATGCCCTTCGGGGCACTGTTCGCATCTCTGGTGCCAAGAATGCGGCGCTGCCCATTCTCTGCGCTGGCTTGCTCAGCAAGGAGCCTCTGGTTGTTCACAACGTGCCGCCACTTCGCGATGTCGCCACCATGCGACGTCTTCTCGAGGGCATGGGCATGGCCTGCGAGCGGCATGGACAGTCGCTCGATGGCCAAGACACCTTGGCGCTTCGTGCGGACAAGGTCGACAATTTAGAGGCGCCCTATGAGTTGGTAAAAACCATGCGCGCCTCGGTCTTGGTTCTTGGGCCAATGCTGGCGCGTTTTGGTGAGGCCACGGTGAGCCTGCCCGGTGGCTGCGCAATTGGCCAGCGGCCGGTCGATCAGCACATCAAAGGCCTCCAAGCCATGGGCGCCCAGATTGAAATCGACCACGGCTATATTCGTGCCCGATCCGGCCGACTCAAGGGCGCCCGCATTACCACCGACATGGTCACGGTGACGGGCACCGAGAACCTAATGATGGCGGCCTGCCTCGCGCAGGGCACCACCGTGCTTGAGAACGCTGCCTGTGAACCCGAGGTGGTCGACCTTGCCAACTGTCTGGTGGCAATGGGCGCGAGAATTCAAGGCGCGGGCACCGATCGGATTGTCATCGAGGGGGTGGAGTCGCTCCACGGGGCCGACTACACCGTCATGCCAGATCGCATCGAGGCCGGCACCTTTCTATGTGCGGTGGCCGCCACCGGGGGCGAAGTCTTTGCGCAGGGTGTACGGGCCGACCAGATGCGAGCCACGCTCGACAAACTCCAAGAGGGCGGGCTTCAAATTGAAGAGACGGCCGAAGGCATCTGGGGCCGTGCAGATCGGCGCCCCAAGGCAGTCAACGTTCGAACCGCTCCCTACCCCGTTTTTGCCACCGACATGCAGGCGCAGATCATGGCGGTCAATTCCATTGCGCAGGGCACGGGCCTGGTGGTGGAGACCATCTTCGAGAATCGCTTCATGCATGTCCAAGAAATGCGGCGACTCGGGGCCCAGATCGAGATCGATGGCCACACCGCCGTGGTCAAGGGCGTTGAGCGCCTCACGGGCGCAAGGGTCATGGCCACAGACCTTCGTGCCTCTGCAGGACTTGTTATTGCGGGCCTGGTGGCCGATGGGGTCACCGATATCGATCGCATCTATCACCTCGATCGTGGCTATGATCGAATGGAAGAGAAACTGTGCAGTCTCGGTGCGCAGGTGACCCGCGTGGGGGGAGGCAAATGATCACTCTGGCCGTTTCAAAGGGCAGGCTTCTGGAAGAGGCCCTGCCGATGTTGCGCGCCATGGGCATCGCCCCGACCGAGGACCCAGAGAAGTCGCGTCGCCTGATTATTTCCACCGAGCGCGCGGACCTTCGCCTTCTTATTGTTCGCGCTAGCGACGTTCCCACCTATGTCCAATACGGGGCTGCAGAACTGGGCATTGCGGGCTCGGATGTCCTGTTTGAGCATGGCGGCACCGGGCTTTATCAGCCTGTTGACCTCGGCCTGGGACGCTGCCGAATGAGCCTGGCCGCCGCACAAAACAGCGATATCGCTTCGCGCATGAAGCCAGGGGCACGACTGAAGGTGGCGACCAAGTACATTGCCACCACTCGCCAGTTCTGCTCCGACCGTGGGCTTCATGCCGACTTGATCAAGCTCTATGGCTCCATGGAGTTGGCACCCTTGGTGGGCCTTGCCGATGTGATCGTGGACTTGGTCTCAACGGGCTCGACGCTCAAGGCCAACGGCTTGGTCGAGATCGAGACCATTGCAGAGGTGAGTTCAAGGCTCATCGTGAATCAGTCGGCACTCAAGACACGCCTCTCTGAAATCCAGCCCCTTATTCAGGAGTTTGAGCGCCACGCACTGATCGAGTCGGAGGCCAAACAATGAATAGTCCCGAACGCATTCCCGGGCAGACCCTGCCCATCACGCGTCTCTCGAGTGTGGCGGCCGACTTTCAGGAGCGGCTCAAGACCATGCTCGCCATCGACTCCGAGCAAGACGAATCCATCTCACAGACGGTCAAGGCCATCTTGAAGGATGTTCAAAAACGCGGTGATGCTGCTGTTCTGGAGTACACCGCACGGTTCGATCGTGTCTCGGCCAAATCTATGCAGCAACTTGAGATGCCCGTTGCCGAACTCAAGGCTGCATTTGAGTCGCTCTCGCCCCAACACCGCGAGGCCCTGGTGGCCGCGGCCAAGCGCATTCGTATATTCCACGAGGCCCAGCGACAGGAGTCCTGGTCGATGGGCGATGAGCATGGCAACCAGTTGGGGCAGCGCATCTCGGCACTCGATCGAGTGGGCCTCTATGTGCCCGGTGGCAAGGCGGCCTACCCTTCATCGGTTCTTATGAATGCCCTGCCTGCCAAAGTGGCGGGTGTGCCCGAAGTCATCATGGTGGTGCCCACGCCCGGGGGTGAGCGCAATGCCTTGGTGCTTGCGGCCGCGCATCTTGCAGGGGTCGATCGCGTCTTCGCCATCGGCGGGGCGCAGGCCGTGGCCGCCCTGGCCTATGGAACCGCCAGCGTGCCCGCAGTCGACAAGATCGTTGGGCCCGGCAATGCCTATGTGGCAGAGGCCAAGCGCCAGGTCTTTGGCAAGGTGGGCATCGACATGATTGCGGGCCCCTCCGAAATTCTGGTGATTTGCGACGGCAAGACCAATCCCGATTGGATCGCCATGGACCTCTTCTCTCAGGCCGAGCACGACGAGATGGCCCAGAGCATTCTGCTTACGCCGGATGCTGCCTATATCGATGCCGTTCAAGAGAGCATCGATCGACTCTTGCCGGATATGCCCAGGCGAGCCGTTATTGAGACCTCGCTTCGCAATCGCGGCATCCTGATTCAGACCCGCAATCTGGAGGAGGCCTGTGAGATTGCCTCTCAGATTGCGCCCGAGCACCTAGAGGTCTCCACCGCAGATCCCGAGCAGTGGGTCGGCCGCATTCGACATGCGGGCGCCATCTTTCTGGGTCGGTATGCATCCGAGTCCATTGGTGATTACTGTGCCGGCCCGAACCACGTCCTTCCAACCATGCAGACGGCCCGTTTCTCTTCACCCCTGGGAGTCTATGACTTTCAGAAACGCACCTCGCTCATCAACGTCTCCGAGCAGGGCGCTCAGGTGCTTGGACGGGTGGCCTCGGCCTTGGCCTGGGGGGAGCATTTGCCGGCCCATGCCCGGGCGGCGGAGATGCGGCTCAAGGACTAGCGTGCAGGCGCCGCTTGGTTGGCGCCTGACATGCCTGTCATGTCGGTGATGCCTGTGATGCCTGATAGGGCCGCAACAAGCGCCTCGCACTGGGGCCGGGTTCCTACAGTAATTCGCAACCACTCCGAGATGCGCGGCTTCTCGAAATGACGCACCAGAATCTTTCGCTCGCGCAGTGCCTGTGCCAAACCCTTAGCGGCATGGCCTGGGTGGTGCACAAAGACAAAGTTCGCCTGCGAGGGCAGTACCTCGAAGCCCAGGTACTGCAACGCCCCGGTCAGCCAATCGCGATCGGCGATGATTGCTTTGCGATTGCTCTCGAACCAGTCTCGATCCTCAATCGAGGCCACGGCCGCTGCAGCGGCCAGGCGGTCAATGGGGTAGGAATTGAAACTGTCTTTGACTCGCACCAGCGCTTCGATGAGCCCCGCCTGTGCAAACGCCAGGCCCACGCGCATTCCGGCCAGGGCCCGCGATTTCGAGAGCGACTGTGTCACCACCAGATTCGCAAACCGATCGATCAGTGGCACGCAAGATTGGGCCCCAAAGTCGACATAGGCCTCATCGACCACCACCAGTGTTGACGGACGCTCTGTTAGAAACCGCTCGATCCACTCGCGCTGCAATGCCTTGCCCGTGGGTGCATTGGGGTTGGGAAAGATCACGGAGTCCAAGTCCTTAGGAACTGCAGGCAAATCAATTTCGAAGCCATCGTTGAGCGCGAAGACCTCGGCCTCCATTCCATAGAGCCGGCAGTAAGACGGATAAAAGCTGTAGCTGATGTCCGGAAAGCCCAGCCGTCCGCGGCTGAGCAGGCCCTGAAAAACAAAGGCAAGCACCTCATCGCTGCCGTTGCCCGCAAAGACCTGGTCGGGCAAGAGATTCCAGTACTTGGCGGCTGCCTGGCGAACGGTCAGTGAGGTTGGCTCGGGGTAGAGACGAAGCGGCTCTCCGTCGACACCCAGCGCTGCGCGAATGGCCTCGACCGCATGCGCCGACGGGGGGTAGGGGTTCTCGTTGGTGTTGAGCTTAATGAGTTGATCGACGGCCAGTTGTTCTCCGGGAACGTAGGGCGAGAGCCGCTCGATCAAAGGACTCCAGAACGCATTCATTGCGCGAATGTATCATTTGGCTTATGAGAGTCGCTGAAGTTCAACGCAATACTGCGGAAACCCAAATCTTTGTCAGCATCAACCTCGATGGCACCGGCCAGCGCGAGTTGGATTCGGGCATTCCTTTCTTGGATCACATGCTCGATCAGATTGCACGACATGGCCTGATGGACCTCGTGGTGCGAGCAAAGGGCGACCTTCAGATCGATGCCCACCACACCGTGGAAGACCTTGGCATTTCGCTGGGCCAGGCATTTGCCAAAGCCATTGGCGCCAAGCAGGGCATCGTTCGTTACGGTCACTTCCTCGTGCCACTCGATGAGGCGCTCTCGCGAGTGGTGGTCGACCTCTCGGGCCGGCCCGGCCTGTTCTTTGATTGTGTCTGGAAGCGATCCGTGGTGGGCCAGTTCGACCTCGACCTCATTCACGAGTTCTTCCAGGGCTTTGTCAATCACGCCATGGTCACGGTCCACATCGACAACCTCAAGGGCGAGAATGCGCATCACCAGTGCGAGACCATCTTCAAGGCCTTTGGCCGCGCCCTTCGCATGGCCGTCTCGATGGACCCGCGCTTGGATGCCCAGTCGATCCCCTCGACCAAAGGCACCCTCTAGTTCGCTCGGCTGTCTTGCGCTGTGATCGCGATCGTCGACTACGGCTCGGGCAATCTGCGCAGCGTGGTTCGTGCGGCCGAGGCCGCGGCGTATCGCGCCGGTCTCTCACTGCCTGTGGAGTTAGTCTCTCGACCTGAAGGCCTTCGCAAGGCAGAGCGAGTGATATTTCCTGGGCAGGGGGCCATGCCAGATTGCATGGCGAGCCTGCGCGCATCCGGGCTTCACGAGGCCCTGCTCGAGTCGCTTGCGAGCAAACCCTTTTTAGGAATCTGCGTAGGCCAGCAGATGCTCTTTGAGCGAAGCGAGGAGGGGAATACGCCGGGCCTGGGCATCTTCAAAGGCGAGGTGGTTCGTTTCTCGGCCGAGCGGGGTGCGGTGCGCGCCGATGCTGCGCCACTCAAGGTTCCCCATATGGGCTGGAATCTTGTGCGGACCAGTCGGCCGCACCCAGTTTTGCAGGACCTCGATCGTGTCCACAATGGCCATTGGTTTTATTTTGTTCACAGCTACCATGCGGCGCCGCTCAACCAGGCCGATGTCCTGGCCGAGTCGCAATATGGCAAGTGGTTTGCCTGTGCGGTGGCTCGAGACAACATTGTGGCCACCCAGTTTCACCCAGAAAAGAGTGCGGCTGCTGGCCAGCAGCTGCTAGTAAACTTTCTGAAATGGAAACCGTCTTAACCACGAGTGCCATGAATGCCGTTTTGAACCGATAACCGTCCAAACCCTTCTCCTTTTATGTCTCTGTTGTTAATTCCCGCCATCGATCTCAAAGACGGCCAGTGCGTTCGACTCCAGCAGGGCGACATGCAAAAGGCCACCGTCTTCTCCGACCGACCCGCCGACATGGCCGCCCACTGGAAGTCCCAGGGCGCCAAGCGCCTGCATGTTGTCGACCTCAATGGCGCAGTGGCCGGTCGCCCCAAGAATGAGTCGGCCGTGCGCGCCATCATTCGCGCAGCGGGCGATGACCTTCCGGTTCAAATCGGCGGCGGCATTCGCGACCTCGAGACCATCGAAACCTATCTCGACGATGGTGCCTCTTTTGTGGTCATTGGCACTGCGGCGGTGAAGAACCCCGGGCTTCTGAAGGACGCCTGCGCCGCCTTCCCCGACCAAATCATCGTTTCCATCGATGCCAAAGACGGCAAGGTGGCCACCGACGGCTGGAGCAAACTCTCCGGTCACGAGGTCATCGACCTCGCCAAGAAGTTCGAAGACGATGGTGTCTCTGCCATTCTTTATACCGACATTGGCCGCGACGGCATGATGTCGGGCGTGAATGTCGAGGCCACTGTTCGATTGGCCCAGGCCGTGAGCATTCCCATCCTCGCCTCGGGTGGGGTGGCGAGCATCAAAGACATTCGCGACCTGATGGAGGTGGAGTCCGAGGGCGTGGCCGGCGCCATTCTGGGCCGGGCCCTATACGAAGGCCAACTCGATCTCGCCCAGGCACAGGCGCTGATCGACGGCCAAGCCTAGCCCACCGTGCTGGCCAAGCGAATCATCCCGTGTCTCGATGTCGACAAGGGTCGCGTAGTCAAGGGCACCAACTTTGTCTCACTGCGAGATGCCGGCGACCCCGTCGAGGTTGCGCGCCGCTACGACGAGCAGGGTGCAGATGAAATCACCTTTCTCGACATCACTGCCTCCTCTGATGACCGCGGGCTCATTCTCCCGGTGATCGAGGCCGTGGCCAATCAGGTCTTCATTCCGCTCACGGTGGGCGGTGGTGTTCGCGCAGTAGAGGATGTCTCTCGACTTCTCAATGCAGGGGCGGACAAGATCAGCATCAACACTGCCGCAATACAGAACCCTTCTCTTATTGCCGCTTGCAAAGACAAATTCGGTGCCCAGTGCATTGTTGTGGCCATTGATGCCAAGCGCCGCAGCAATGGGGAAGGCTGGGAGGTCTTCACTCATGGGGGCCGAAACCCAACCGGGCTTGATGCCGTGGAGTGGGCCCAGCGCGTCGAGGCCCTTGGAGCAGGAGAAATTCTGCTCACCAGCATGGACCGAGACGGCACACGGCAAGGCTTCGATCTCGAACTCACGCGCGCCGTGTCGCGGGCCGTGAACATTCCGGTGATTGCCTCCGGCGGTGTGGGTTCGCTCGATCACCTGGTCGATGGAGTTACCCAAGGCGAGGCCGATGCGGTTTTGGCGGCGAGCATCTTTCACTTCGGTGATCACACGGTGGGCGAGGCCAAGGCCTTCATGGCCCAGAGGGGGGTCTGTGTCCGACTGGATTGATTCAGTGCACTTCAATGAGCAGGGCCTAGTCACAGCCATTGCGCAAGACCATGCCTCGGGGCGCATTCTCATGGTGGCCTTCATGAATCAGGAGGCCTTGCGCGAGACGGTTCAAACCGGCCGCGCCTGCTACTTCTCGCGCTCCCGAGGGCGTCTCTGGCGCAAGGGCGAGGAGTCGGGCCATGTGCAGACAGTTCATTCGGTTCATCTCGATTGCGATGGCGATGCAGTGGTATTGAAGGTCACGCAGGCCGGAGGCATCGCCTGCCACACCGGCCGGGAGTCTTGCTTTTTCTCGGTGCTCGAGAACGGCCAGTGGAAGGCGGTGGATCCTGTGTTAAAAGATCCAAACGACATCTACCGCTCCAAATAGCCATGGACCCCAATCCCTCCAATGACCCTGCCGGTTATCCGGTTGGGCCGACTGAGTCCCCCGTGCTCACGCGACTCGCGCAGGTGATTTCCTCGCGCCGAGGCCAGAGCCCCGAGAGCAGTTACGTGGCCAAACTGCTGGCCAAGGCACCCGATGCCGCCCTAAAGAAACTGGGCGAGGAGGCCACCGAGGTGGTGATGGCCGCCAAGGACGGTACGCCCGATCGAATCGTCTCGGAGATGGCCGACCTCTGGTTCCACAGCCTGGTGGTCCTTGCCCAGCACGGACTTCACCCCAACGACGTTCTTCTGGAGTTGGCCCGGCGAGAGGGCATATCTGGTCTCGATGAGAAGGCCTCAAGAATAGAAAAGTAAATGGAGCGCTGCCGCATGCGTTGTTCACCATGAGTTGTTTGTTCTGCCGAATCGTTGTGGGCGAGATTCCCGCGGCCAAGGTCTATGAAGATGATGAACTCCTGGCCTTCAAGGACATTCATCCCAAGGCGCCCCTGCACCTGCTGATCATCCCCAAGGAACACATCGAGTCCATGGCCGCGCTCGAGGACCGGCATGCACCTCTCATGGGCCGAATGATGGTTTTGGCCCAGCGGCTGGCCGCGGAAAATGGCTCGCCAGAGGGCTTTCGCACCGTAGTGAATACCGGTCGGGTGGGCAGGCAGGAGGTGTATCATCTTCACATGCATCTGCTGGGAGGCCCCGAGCCGCTTGGCAGTTCGGCCTCGTTCTAGTTCCGAGGCCCTTGCACCCTTTCCTTTCGGAGCGTCCACATGGGTACCTTTAGCATTTGGCACTGGCTGATCGTCTTACTGATCATTCTTCTGGTCTTTGGCACCAGGAAGCTTCGCAACCTGGGCTCAGACCTCGGTGGCGCCGTGAAGGGCTTTAAAGATGGAATGAAAGAGGGCGGTGCAGGACCAGAGGGCACTGCCCCCAACTCCGCGCCCACCGCCACGGCCCAGGTCGAGTCACGCACCATCGACGTCGAGACCAAGGACAAGACCCACTCAGGACACTGACTGGCTCGCATTAAACGGCGAGCCCCCCAATCGTGCTGGATGTCGGATTCACAGAGTTGGTTTTGATTGCGGGGGTGGGCCTGATAGTCCTCGGGCCAGAGCGCCTCCCTGTTGTCACTCGCACCGTTGGCGCCCTCTTGGGGCGTGCCCAGCGCTATGTCTCGGATGTTAAAAATGACATCCAGCGGCAGATGGACCTCGAAGAACTCAAGAAGGCCAAGCAGTCCGTCGAGGAGGTGGGTGCGTCCCTTCAGTCATCTATGCAAGGCGTTGAAAAGGAAGTCAGCAGCGTGGCCGAATCCGTCTCGAGCACCGTGGGCGAATGGAGCGACGATGAACTCTCCACCGCCTTCGATCGCCGCTCTGGCTACTTCATGAATGCGCCAGAGAGAAGTTGGACAGACGAGCAGGCCGATCAACGCGTTCGGGACAAGCTGCGCGCAAGACTTCGCAAGCGCTATCACGTGAAGCGGGCCCGCTATGACTGATCCGCAAGAGCCCAATAAGCCTCAGGAGGGAGAGGGCGCTTCGACCGAGGCGCCCAAGTCCGAAGAGGGTTTTATGAGCCATCTCCTTGAGCTTCGCGACCGACTCATTCGGGCGGCACTTGCAGTTCTCATTGTTTTTGTTGGCCTGGTCTATTGGGCACCGCAGATCTACAGCATCTTCGCCAACCCCTTGCTGGCAGCGCTTCCCGCGGGTAGCAGCATGATTGCCACCGATGTGACCGCCCCATTTTTTGTACCCATGAAGGTCACCATGCTCGTGGCCTTTGTGGTTGCACTGCCTTATGTGTTGTACCAAGCCTGGGCCTTCATCGCCCCGGGCCTCTACACCCACGAGAAGCGACTGGCCATGCCGATTATCGTCACCAGTTTCTTGCTCTTCTTGGTGGGCATGGCCTTTGCCTACTTCTTTGTGTTCCCAGCCGTCTTTGGTTTTGTGGCAGCCTACACCCCCGACGGTGTCCAGATGGCGACCGACATCGACAAATACTTAAGCTTTGCCCTGAGCCTCTTCCTGGTGTTTGGCCTCTCGTTTGAGACGCCCGTGGTGCAGATGGTGCTCATTCGCATGGGTGTCGTGAGCCTGCAGAAGATGATTGAGTTTCGGCCCTACTTCATCGTGGCCGCCTTCGTAGTGGCCGCGATTGTCACCCCCCCCGATGTGATCTCCCAACTCATGCTGGCTATTCCGCTCTGCCTGCTCTACCAACTTGGCATCTGGCTATCGGGCTGGATTACACCCAAGTCGTCGGAGGCAAGCGGTACCGCGGAGTAATTTTTATCCTGGGCTGCCGGCGAATTCCGCGGCCGAGAATGGCGATCAAGCGGCGCTTGATCTCTTGCTGATTGATTTCACTGTCGTCCCGGTGGCCGCGGTGCAGGCCGCTCGGTAACAGTCACCTTCACCTCGGCGCTTTTTCCATCGCGAATCACGGTGAATGTGGCCCGCTGACCCGGTGAGAGCGCCGCGACATTCGAGAGCAACTCCGATGAGTTGCGCACCTTTGCGGTATTGACTGCCACCACCACATCGCCCACTCGCATGCCTGCCTTCTCGGCGGGACCGCCTCGCTGAATACCCGCAATGATGCTGCCCTCGGGCGCAGGAAGCTTGAATGTCTCGGCAATGTCGGTATTGATGTCTTGGGGCTCGACGCCAATGAAGCCGCGGCTCACCCGGCCGTCGCGCACCAGGCTCTCCATGACTTGCTTGGCCATATCGGCTGAGATGGCAAATCCAATGCCCATGCTGCCGCCCGAGCGTGAATAGATGGCGGTATTGATGCCGATCAGGTTGCCGTTGGCGTCAACCAGGGCGCCGCCCGAGTTGCCGGGGTTGATGGCCGCATCGGTCTGAATGAAATTCTCGAAGGTGCTCAGGTTGAGTTGCTTGCGGCCCACCGCACTCACAATCCCTTGCGTGACTGTGAGCCCCACACCAAAGGGGTTACCAATTGCGAGCACGGTGTCTCCCACTCGAATCTCGCTGGGCTTGCCGAATCGGATCACCGGAAGGTCTTCCAGACGAATGCGCAACACCGCCAAATCGGTCTCGGGGTCGGTGCCCACCAGCCGCGCCGATGCGCGCCGGCCATCGGCCAGCGCCACTTCAATCTGTTCGGCGCCTTCAATGACATGGTGATTGGTCAGCACATAGCCCTGCGGGCTCACAATCACGCCCGAACCCAGGCCAGCAGGCTCTCGACCGCCGTCACCACGGGGGGCGGGAAACTGGTCGCCGAAAAATCGGCGCAGGGTGGGGTCGCTCAGGAAAGGGTGTTGTGCCGACTGCCGCGAGCGTTGTGTGGTGAATACGTAGACCACTGCGGGCATGGCGCGGGCTGCTGCCTCGCGAAGGCTGCTTGCAGGCGGCGGGGCCTGGCTCTGCAGAAGGCTGGCCTCCTGGGTCTGGCCATCTGGAAGGGCAATGCGGTGATCCCCCTGCATGGCGCCCGAAAACGACCCCAGATCCTCGAGCCATTGGGGCTTGAGGGTGCTGATGACAAAGATGCCTGCAAGCACCAGGGTGCTTGCCTGGGCAAATAGGAGCCAGAGCCGATTGAGCATGGGGGGATTATGGCTGGAAGTCCGACCCCTAGCTGGGCTAACATAAGGGGTTTCCCGAAAAAATCTTTTTGTTTCGGGCCCCGCAAGAGGGGGCCCGTGTTGAAGGAGCCGTCTAAATGTCAGAGCAGACCGCCGCCAAGCCGCTCCTGGGCCTGGCCTCCGAAGTTACCTCGGGCAATTCGTTTGATATGCCCAAGGGCGCCGAGCCTTCCCGCCGCAACTGGATGATTGCCTGCGGCGCAGCCGGTGGTGTGGCCGCGGCCGCAACCGCCATTCCGTTCGTGGGCTCCATGACCCCCTCCGAGAAGGCCCGCTCTGCTGGCGCTCCGGTCGAGGTCGACATTGGCGACATCGCCCCGGGCGGCGTGAAAATTGTTGAGTGGCGCGGCAAGCCCGTCTGGATTGTTCGCCGCACCCCCAACATGCTGGCAAGCCTCAAGGGCACGGAATCTCAGTTGGCCGACCCCAAGTCCGACCGCCAGGATTATCCGGTTCCGGATTACGCCAAGAACGAGCACCGCTCCATCAAGCCCGAGTACCTCGTGGCCGTGGGCATTTGCACCCACCTGGGCTGCTCGCCGGTGGCCAAGTTCGAGGGTGGCTCCGCATCGGGCATCTCCGCCGACTGGAAGACGGGCTTCTTCTGCCCCTGCCATGGTTCCACCTTCGATATCTCTGGCCGGGTCTTTGCCAACAAGCCCGCGCCCGACAACCTTGAAGTTCCTCGTCACATGTACCTCTCCGACTCTCGATTGATCATCGGGAAGGACGAGAAAGGCGAGGCATAAATAAGTTAGACCCCGGCCGATTGCCAGCCCGTGCAAGGCCGAAAAGATTTGGACTCTTAGACTCTCTTAAACCAAGACGCTCTTAAAGGATTACTGAAAATGGCAGCGGAAAAACAAGTGCAGGCCGATGGCTTGCTCGGCTGGGTCGATCGCCGGTTTCCATTGATTTCGCTCTACAAGACCCATCTCTCGGAGTACTACGCCCCGAAGAACTTCAACTTCTGGTACTTCTTCGGAAGCCTCGCAATGGTGGTCTTGGGCATTCAGATCATCACGGGCATTTTCCTGGTTATGCACTACAAGCCCGATGCCTCGCTCAATGCTGCGGGCATTCCGGTGGCCTTCGCCAGCGTGGAATACATCATGCGCGAGGTGCCGTTTGGCTGGCTGATTCGCTATATGCACTCCACGGGGGCCTCGGCCTTCTTTGTGGTGGTCTTCCTGCACATGTTCCGTGGCCTTATGTACGGCTCCTACCGCGAGCCCCGTGAGCTCATCTGGATTTTCGGCTGCATGATCTTCCTCTGCCTCATGGCAGAAGCCTTCTTTGGCTACCTCCTCCCCTGGGGCCAGATGTCTTACTGGGGCGCCCAGGTGATCGTTAATCTGTTCGCGGCCGTGCCCCTCATTGGGCCCGACCTCGCCATCTGGATTCGCGGCGACTTTGTTGTGGGCGATGCCACCCTCAATCGCTTCTTCGCCTTCCACGTGATTGCCATTCCCCTCGTGCTGGTTGGCCTGGTGGCGGCCCACATCATCGCGTTGCACGAGGTGGGCTCGAACAACCCCGACGGTGTCGAGATCAAGGCCAAGAAAGACGCCAACGGCATTCCGCTCGATGGAATCCCCTTCCATCCCTATTACACCGTCCACGACATCATGGGCTTTGCCGGGTTTGCCATTCTGTTTGCCGCGGTCGTCTTCTTCGCCCCGGAATTCGGTGGTTATTTCCTGGAGTACAACAACTTTATCCCGGCCGACCCATTGGTGACGCCACCTCACATTGCCCCGGTCTGGTACTTCACGCCCTTCTATTCCATGCTGCGTGCGGTTACTGATGTCTTCACCTGGACATTTGTGGCCGCTGCCCTGCTCGGCGCCTATGGCTTCTACCGCTTTAAGCCCTTTGGTCAGATGGGCGCCTACGCCGGCATGGCCGCCATGCTCGTGCTTGCTGTCCTCTTCCGCCTGCTCGACGCGAAGTTCTGGGGCGTGGCAGTCATGGGTGGTGCGGTCATCATTCTCTTCTTCCTGCCCTGGCTCGATAAGTCCCCGGTCAAGTCCATTCGGTACCGGCCCAGCTGGCAGAAGTGGCTCTACGGCATCTTCGTGGTGAACTTCTTTGTGCTCGGTTATCTGGGCGTGTTGCCCCCCACCCCGGTGGGCCAGATCGTCTCGCAGCTCGGCACCATCTATTACTTTGGCTTTTTCATGCTCATGCCACTCTGGACCCCCCTGGGTGAGTTCAAGCCGGTGCCCGACCGCGTGATCTTCCAAGCCCATTAAGTCCGAATCAAGTGCAAACACAGTAAAGAGATTGTTCATGAACGCAACGAAAAACATCCGCACCCTGATTGCATCGGCCGCCATGGTTCTGGGACTTGGTGCCGCACCGGCTCTCCAAGCCGCAGGTCCTGCCGTGGCCCTCGATCGCTTCCCCGAGGGCAAACTCACCGATGTGGCCGCGCTCCAAGGCGGGGCCAAGATCTACATGAATTACTGCCTGGGCTGCCACGGTATTTCTCAGGTTCGCTATAACAAGCTGCGTGACATTGGTCTTACCGAGGAGCAGATCAAGTCCAATCTCATCCTCACGCAGGCCAAGTTCGGCGATCCCATTCTCTCCACCATCCCACTCAAAGACTCCAAAGAATGGTTCGGCAAGACACCCCCCGATCTCTCCCTTACCGCTCGTTCGCGCTCATCGGGAGCAGGTACTGGTGCCGACTGGATCTATACCTATCTGCGCGGCTACTACCTCGACCCCAGTCGCCCCACGGGCTGGAACAACACGGTCTACCCCGCAGTGGGTATGCCCCATGTGCTCTGGGAGTTGCAGGGCCAGAACCGCGCCGAGTTCAAGAAGGTGTCTAGCCATGGCCAGGGGTCTGAGGTCTTCAGCCGCTTCGTCAACGAGAAGCCAGGCAGCCTGAACCCCGCTGAGTACGACAACCTCGTGGCGGATCTCACCGCGTTTCTTGCCTGGGTGGCAGACCCCGTGGCCCAAACCCGCAAGCAGGTTGGCGTCTGGGTCCTCATCTTTTTGGCGCTCTTCATGGTCTTCGCATGGCGCCTCAATGCGTCCTTCTGGCGCGATGTGAAGTAAAAGGACTCGTTAGCCGAGGCCTTATTGGATCGGCCGGCATGTTTAGGGGCGGGCCCTCGGCAAGAGGGTCTGCCCAAATTTTTTAGGAGAAGACTCAAATGATGGTTCTCTATTCCGGCACCACCTGCCCTTTTAGTCAGCGTTGCCGATTCGTCCTCTTCGAGAAGGGCATGGACTTCGAGATTCGCGATGTCGATCTCTTCAATAAACCCGAAGACATTAATGTCATGAACCCCTACGGCCAGGTGCCCATCTTGGTTGAGCGCGACCTCATTCTTTATGAGTCCAACATCATCAATGAGTACATCGACGAGCGCTTCCCGCACCCACAACTCATGCCGGCCGACCCCGTTCAACGCGCCCGCGCCCGCCTCTTGCTGCTCAACTTTGAGCGCGAGGTTTTCTTGCACATCGAGACCCTCGAGAAGCAAGACGCCAAGAAAATAGAGAAGGCCCGTGGCATTGTTCGCGACCGACTCTCGCAACTCGCACCTGTGGTGACAAAGTCGAAATTCATGCTGGGCGAGGAGTTTTCCATGATCGATGTCGCCCTGGCGCCGCTCCTCTGGCGCCTCGACCACTACGGCATTGAACTGCCCAAGGCGGCGGCCCCTGTGTTGAAGTATGCCGAGCGAATCTTCGCTCGCCCGGCCTTCTTCGAGGCACTCACGCCGTCTGAGAAGGTAATGCGTCGATAAACAAGCGCCCATGACCGAGCCCACCTCCACCAAGCCTTATCTCGTGCGCGCCATTTATGAGTGGTGCACGGACAATGGCTACACGCCTTATTTGGCGGTGGCGGTCAATGAGACCACCCGTGTGCCGCGGGCCCATGTTCGCAATGGTGAAATCGTTCTCAACGTCAGCGCGCTCGCGACCCATCGGCTGCAGATGAGCAATACCGAAGTGAGTTTTACCGCGCGATTCTCTGGCGTGGCCGAAGAAATCTGGGTCCCAATCGATCGCGTGACCGCCATCTATGCCAAAGAGACAGGCCACGGAATGGCCTTCGAGGTGGCCAAGGATCTGGCCGAGCCCATTGGGCTCAGAGATGTCTCGGTGGAGTCTCCCGCATCCTCAGAAGACGATGATCCCAGGCCCCCCTCTGGGCCTGTGGCAGGCGGCAGGGGTCCAACGTCGGGTCCATCGGGTTCATCAGGCCCCTCCAGGCCATCGAGTGGCGGCAGCGGCCGCCCCGCGCTTCGCCGGGTGAAATAGTAGAAAATCGAGTTCGTAGTTCGCGCCGACTTAGCTCAGTTGGTAGAGCAACCGCCTTGTAAGCGGTAGGTCATCTGTTCGAGTCAGATAGTCGGCACCACTTCTTTTTAGCCAACCACACCCGCGTCCTTCAGAAGCGTCTCGAGTTCGCCCGACTCATGCATCTCGGTCATGATGTCGCTGCCCCCGATGAACTCGCCCTTCACATAGAGCTGGGGAATGGTGGGCCAGTTGGCATGGTCCTTCACGGCCTGACGCACCGACTCATCCTCAAGCACATTGACTGTGGCCACCTGGGTGACACCACAGCTCTTGAGAATCTGAATGGCCTTGCCAGAGAAGCCACACTGGGGGAACTGGGCCGAGCCCTTCATGAAGAGCACCACTGGGTTGTCGCTGACGGTCTTCTCAACAAATGCCTTGGCATCCATGGCTGTCCTGTCCTTCTATCGAGTTTGAGAGTAATGCGTTGATGGGAGGAAAGACTCAATCATAGTGCCCCGGTGGGGGCGCAAAGGCCCGCACTGCCCTGGGTCGATTCGAGAGGTCGTGAAGGCCTTGCGCATCCACAAGGCCAGCCTGCCTCACCAAGGCCAAAACATCTGACTGTTGGTCATGGCCGTGTTCGAGTAAAAGCATGCCGCCGGGGGCCAGGTGGGCAGGCACCCCCTTGAGAATTCGGCGGTAGTCCGCCAGGCCATCGGCAGTGGGGGCATGGCCCACCAGGGCCTGGCTGGGCTCAAACCGTAGGTCGCCCATCTGCAGGTGGGGGTCATCGGGGCGGACATAGGGTGGGTTACTCACGACCAGGTCAAAGCGTGGATGCTGGGCGCTATCGCCATTCGTGGCAATCGCCTCCCACCAGTCACCCAACAACACCTCGGCATCGACCCCCAACCATCGGGCGTTGTTGCGGCTGGTTGCAACGGCCACGGGCGAGGTGTCCACCATGGTGAGTGAGCAGACCCGGCCTCTCGCACGCAATTCCAGTGCAAGGCTGATTCCCAGGCAGCCACTGCCGCAACCGAGATCAAGAATTCGAAGGCCATTCCGGGCGACCTCAAGTGCTGCATCCACGAGCAACTCTGTGTCGGCCCGAGGAATGAGCACCCCAGGCCGAACCCAGAATCTGCGACCGTAGAATTCGCGCTCCCCTAGCAGGTAAGCCAGGGGCTGGCCCGCAGTGCGTGCTGCAAACAAGCGCGTCACCAGTGGCGCCTCCGCCACCGAGAGCCACTCGGACTCGGGGCGTGCAATAAACCACTCTCGAGGCCTGCCGGTAGACCACTCCAGAATGGCCCAGCGCTCGTGAGAGGGAAGGTCTTGGCTCACTCACCCAAGGCAGAGAGCAACTCTGCCTGGTGCTCGGCAATCAAGATGTCGGTCATCTCCGCCAGGTCGCCGTCCATGATCTGATCGATCTTGTAGAGCGTCAGATTAATGCGATGGTCGGTGATGCGGCCTTGCGGGAAGTTGTAGGTTCGAATTCGTTCGGAGCGATCTCCCGAGCCGATCATGAGCTTTCGGGTCGAGGCCTCCTTGGCCTGTTGCTCGGCAAGCTGCTTGTCACGTACCCGAGCCGCCAAGACCTTCATGGCCCGCTCCTTGTTCTTGTGTTGACTGCGATCGTCTTGGCACTCGGCCACAATGCCCGTGGGCAGGTGGGTGACGCGAACCGCAGACTCGGTCTTGTTCACGTGCTGCCCACCGGCGCCCGAGGCGCGAAAGACATCAATGCGAAGTTCGTCGGGGCTGAAGACCAACTCGCCAATCTCATCGACCTCGGGCAAGACGGCCACGGTGCAGGCCGAGGTATGAATGCGCCCCTGGGCCTCCGTGGCTGGCACACGCTGCACGCGGTGGCCACCCGATTCGAACTTGAGCCGTGAATACACCCGCTGGCCCGCGAGCCGCACAATTACCTCGCGATAGCCGCCCAAGTCGGACTCATTGGCCGAGAGAATCTCTGACTGCCAACGGTTGCGCTCGGCATAGCGCATGTACATGCGCAGCAGATCGCCCGCAAACAAGGCCGACTCATCGCCGCCGGTGCCCGCACGAATCTCCAGAATGACATCGCGCTCATCGTTGGGGTCCTTGGGCAACAAGAGCCGCTGAAGGCTGGCCTCATCGGCCTCCATGGCGAGCTTGAGCCGCGCAATCTCATCGTTGGCGAACTCCTTCAACTCAGGGTCCGAGAGCCAGTCCTGCGCTGCATTCAAGTCATTCTCATGCGAGAGGTAGAGCTCATAGCCGGCCACCACATCGCTGAGGTCCGATCGCTCTTTGGTGAGTCGGCGGTAGTCATCCATCCGCGAGGCAATCTCCGGGTCCGAGAGCTCGGCCTCAATCGATGCAAAACGCTGCTGTATCTGCTGCAGCTTGGTCAGCAGGCTGGATTTCATGGGGCGATGGCCTAAAGAGAGTCGGAGATTTTAAAGAGCCGCCGAACCAATGTGGCGGCCTCTTCGCGTGCCTCAACGTCGGGGCTGGAGAGCCCGGCGTAGGCGCCGTGCAAAAGCTTCTGAGACAGCGCATGGGCCAGTCCCTGCAGCACGGCATCGGGGGAGTCGCCTCGGGCCAGACGGCGCTGCGCAGCCAACACCTCTTGTGCCTGTATTACCTCAAGCTCGCCCGAGAGGGCCTTAATCAGAGGGACCTGCTGGCGCGTCTCCTTCCACTGCATAAAGTGCTGCACGCCATTCTCAATAATGGCCTCGGCATGCACCACTGCACCCTGGCGGGCCTCCACACCCTCTTTGACTAGACCACCCAGGTCGTCCACGGTGTAGAGAAAGGCATTGTCGAGGCTGGCGACCTCGGCCTCGATATCGCGGGGCACGGCCAGATCGACCAGGAAGACGGGCCGGTGGCGCCGCTTCTTGAGCGCGCTCTCGATCATGCCCAGCCCAAGGATGGGAAGGCTGCTGGCGGTGCAACTCACCACAATGTCGAAGTGATGCAACTGGTCGGGCAGGCCAGACAGCGCCATGGCCTGGCCCCCGTAGCGATGGGCCAGAATCTCGCCGCGGGCCACCGTGCGATTGGCCACCATGAGCCGGGTGGGATGTTGCGCAGAGAAATGCGAGAGGCAGAGGTCGATCATCTCGCCTGCGCCAATAAACAGCATCGAGGTCTGCGAGAGGTCACCGAAGATTCGTTGGGCGAGCTTCACGCCCGCTGCGGCCATGGAGACCGAGTGGGCGCCGATCTCGGTGCTTGTGCGAACTTCTTTGGCCACCGAAAAGGCCCGCTGAAAGAGATGGTGGAGATGAACGCCTAGGTTGCCGGCTTCGTGGGCCTCGCGGGCAGCCTGCTTGAGCTGACCAAGAATCTGCGGCTCGCCCAAGACCATCGAGTCCAGGCCACTGGCCACACGAAAGACATGCCGAACCGCCTGGGGGTCTTGGTGCTCATAGAGGTGGTCGGAGAGGTCGCTGGTTCTGGACTGCGAGCGCTCGGCGAGCCAGTCGAGTGCCTGCTCCTTGGCGTGGTCGGGCGTCTCGGTGGCCAGGTAGAGCTCGGTGCGGTTGCAGGTCGAGACCAGGGCCTGCTCGGGCGCGGTCTCGGCCAGGCTGGTGCGCAGGTGGTGAAGGTTCTCGCGCAACTGATCCCCCGGGAATGCCAGCCGCTCGCGCACCGACAGGGGGGCGGAGTGGTGGTTGAGTCCGAAGGCCAAAAGCTGCATAAGTGCCCGATTCTACGAAAAAACCTCCATTCGGTAGCCCACACCGTAAACCGGTGCGAGTCGGATGCCAAGTCCGGGGCATGAGAGCAGCTTCTTGCGTATTCGGGAAACATGGGTGTCCACGGTTCGGGTCTCCACTTGGCTGTTGTAGCCCCAGACCTGTGAGCGGATCTCATCGCGACTGATCGTCTCGCCCATGCGCCCCGACAGGTAGGCCGCGCATTGGTACTCCTTCTCGGTCATCGATACCCATCGGCCCTTGAGCCAGGCGCCGGGCCCAAGGGGGTTGTCTGCTTCGAGCCGAAGGCCACTGATTGCGGCATGGGGCGTGGCCGAATGGGGATGGGTGGCATGAGGAGCGGCCGCAGGGAGCAATGTGGTCGGCAATGCAGTGGGCAACACGGCGGGCTGTCGACGCAGAATCGCCGAGAGCCGTGCGACCAACTCCCGGCCCCGATAGGGCTTGTGGACATAGTCGCGCACCCCCAGCGCAAAGGCCTCCTCGAGCATGGACTCATCGACTATGCCCGTGAGCATCACAATCTCGGGCAGCGACCCCCTCGATTGCTCAAAGCCAAGCGCCCCCATGGAGCGGATGAGCTGAAGCCCGGTCTGATCGGGCAGGCCCAGATCGAGCAAGACAAGGTCAAAGCGCTGCCGGGGCAGGCTCTCGAGAAGCCCGGCGGCCGAGTGAAAGACAAAGACCTGCCAGCCGCGCTCCCGCAGCAAATCATTGAGTTGCTGGGCGAGCCGGCGGTCGTCCTCGACAATGGCAATTCGATGCATCGCGAGAGCCTAGGGGCTCTGCCGGGCTCAGGCCAGTCTGCTTTCCTGACATCCCAGGAACAGGCGGTAGGCGGGGTGGTCGCTCTCGTTCCAGTACGGATAGCCCAGCTGCTCCAAGAACAACTGGAACTGCGACTCGTCACTTACGGGCACCTGCAGGCCAATCAGAATTCGGCCGTAGTCGGCGCCGTGGTTGCGGTAGTGAAAGAGCGAGATGTTCCAGCTGGGGTTCATTGCCGAGAGAAAGCGCATCAGGGCCCCCGGCCGCTCCGGGAACTCAAAGCGATAAAGCCGCTCGTTCTTGGCGAGCTCGGAGTGGCCACCGACCAGGTGTCGCAGGTGGGCCTTGGCAATCTCATCGTTCGAGAGATCGAGCGTGGCAAAGCCCGCCTCACGAAGCGATGCGGCAATGGCCTGGCCCTCCTCTGCACTGGCGATTTGCAGGCCCAGAAAAATATGGGCCTCGCTCGAATCCGCGATTCGGTAATTGAACTCGGTGACGTTGTGGTGGCCGAGCATGCCGCAGAAGCGCTTGAAGCTGCCGCGCTCCTCTGGAATGGTCACGGCAAAGATGGCCTCTCGGCCCTCGCCGATTTCACTTCGCTCGCTAATAAAACGTAGGCGATCGAAATTCATATTGGCACCGCAGGTAATGGCCACAAGCGTGAGTGGGCTGCCGTCGGGCCGCCTGGCGCTTTGTCCGCCCTGCCCACCCTGGGCGGCCACCCATGCCTTCATTCCTGCCACGGCCAAGGCCCCTGCAGGCTCCTGAATCGAGCGGGTCTCCTCGTAGACATCTTTAATGGCCGCACAGACAGCGTCGGTGTCGACTCGCACCATCTCATCGACCAACTTCTGCGCGAGCCGGAAGGTCTCCTCGCCCACCTGCTTGACGGCCGTGCCGTCCGAGAAGAGCCCCACTTCTTTGAGAATCACCCGCTCGCCCTTTTCGAGGGATTGGGCCATGGCATCGGAGTCGTGGGTCTGCACGCCAATGATTCGCGTCTCGGGTCGCAGCTGTTTGAAGAAGGCGGCCACGCCCGCAATCAGACCACCGCCGCCTACGGCAACGAACACGGCATCAATGGGCTCGGGGTGTTGGCGAAGAATCTCCATGGCCACGGTCCCCTGGCCAGCAATCACATCGGGGTCGTCGAAGGGATGAACAAAGGTGAAGCCCTCCTTCTTCTGAAGCTCGAGCGCATGGGCGTAGGCATCGGAGTAGGAGTCACCGTGGAGCACCACCCGGGCCCCGCGGTTGCGCACCGCCTGAATCTTCACCTCTGGGGTGGTCAACGGCATGACAATTACCGCCTGACAGCCCAACTGCTTGGCCGCCAAGGCCACCCCCTGGGCATGGTTGCCCGCCGAGGCCGCGATGACACCGCGCTGGAGCTGATCGGGCCCGAGTTGGGCCATCTTGTTGTATGCCCCTCTGAGCTTGAAGGAGAAGACTGGCTGGGTGTCCTCGCGCTTGAGCAACACCCTTGCGCCAAGCCTGCGGCTCAGGGCGGGGGCCTCCTCCAGAGGCGACTCCTGGGCCACGTCGTAGACCCTCGCGGTCAGAATCTTTCTCAGGTAATCCGTCGGCATTTGCGCAGTGTAAAGGGTCGTAGAATCAGGCGTTCATGAATGCACCGCTTCCCCCCTCGGTTCTGGCCCAGACCGAAGCCTCTGCCCAGCCTGCGCCAGCGCGGCTCCGAGAGATTCCATACAACTACACCTCCTTCTCGGATCGCGAGATTGTCATTCGGGTGTTGGGAGCACGCGGCTGGGATCTCATCGATGAACTCCGTCAGGAGCGTCGAACAGGCCGCTCGGCCCGCATGCTCTACGAGGTGCTCGGCGACATATGGGTGGTCGATCGCAACCCCTATCTTCAAGACGACCTCTTAAAGAACCCGCGGCGCCGGGCCATGCTCATTGAGGCCCTGCAGCATCGCCTGCGAGAGATTGACACGCGCCGTGCAGGCTCGGTCGGCTCAATTGGTGACGCCAGCGCAGGTGGTGGTGCCGCCGATATTGGCACCGCCGCCGCTTCATTGGCCGCGAATGATCAAGAAGAAGCCACCACTCGCGACCGCCGAGTGGCCGAATTGCTTGAACTCGCCCGTGCCGCAGTCGGCCGCTTCAATGCCCAGTTCGATGAGACCGAGGCCCTTCGCAAACGGGTCTTGCGCAAGCTCAGCAAGCTCACCCATTCCGACAACATTCGTTTCGATGGCCTCTCGCGGGTCTCGCATGTCACCGATGCGACCGACTGGCGAGTGGAGTATCCCTTTGTGGTCCTCATGCCAGACGACGAGGCCGAGATGGCGCCATTGGTGAAGGCCTGTATCGAGCTCGGACTCACCATCATTCCGAGAGGCGGCGGCACTGGCTACACAGGTGGCGCCATTCCGCTGACCCCAAGGTCGGTGGTCATCAACACCGAGAAGCTCGAGGCATTGGGTGCGGTCGAGAAATTGGTCTTGCCCGGCTGCAGCGATGCCGTGGGCACTATCTATGCCGGTGCAGGCGTGGTGACTCGGCGCGTGGCCGATGCCGCTGATGCAGCAGGGTTGGTCTTTGCGGTGGATCCCACCTCGGCCGATGCCTCTTGTGTGGGTGGCAACATCGCCATGAATGCCGGTGGCAAGAAGGCCGTGCTCTGGGGCACGGCCATCGACAACCTTGCGTCTTGGCGCATGGTCGACCCCAACGGCGACTGGCTCGAAGTCACCCGCATTGGCCACAGCATGGGCAAGATCCACGACGAGGCCTGGGCCACATTTCGCATCTGCCGTTACCGCGCCGATCAATACACCCGTGCACTGGGCGACTGGGCTGGCAAGGGCGATGGCGGCCGCTTTATTGGCAAGCCGCTCTCCGAGGAAGAACTCAAGATTGAAGGGCGCTGCTTTCGTCGACTGGGCCTGGGCAAAGACGTCACCGACAAGGTCCTCGGTGGACTCCCGGGCATTCAGAAGGAAGGCTGCGATGGCCTGATCACCAGCTGCCGTTGGGTCTTGCATCGCATGCCAAGCCACACCCGCACCGTCTGCCTGGAGTTTTTTGGCAATGCCCAGCAGGCCGTGCCCTCGATTGTGGAGATCAAAGATTTCTTGGATGCCGAGCCCGGTGGTGCAAGGCTTGCGGGTCTTGAGCACCTCGATGAGCGATACCTTCGCGCCGTGGGCTACACGACCAAGAGCAAGCGCGGTGGCCTGCCCAAGATGGTTCTGATTGGTGACATTGTGGGTGACGATGACCAGGCGGTGGCCCGTGCGGCCTCCGAGGTCATTCGCCTTGCCAATGGGCGGGCAGGCGAGGGCTTTGTGGCCGTCTCGCCCGAGTCGCGCAAGGCCTTCTGGGCCGACCGCTCGCGCACGGCGGCCATTGCTCGCCACACCAATGCCTTCAAGATCAACGAGGATGTGGTCATTCCGCTCGATCGCATGGGCGACTACACCAATGTCATTGAGCGCATCAATATCGAGTTGTCGATCTCAAACAAACTCAAGCTCACTCGCGCGTTGCGCCAGGCCCTCAACGATGTTCAGGCCAAGGGCGTGCTCGCCTTGAACCGAACCGACGACAACGACACCCAAGAGAATCTGGCGGCCGAACTCGAGCGCCGCCTCGCCGAGGCCTTCGAGACACTGGCCGAAGTGGAGTCTCGGTGGGCCCACCTGCTCGCGAACCTGGATGCAGAGACGAACCCCACCCTCGCTGAACTCCAAGACCGTCGTATTCGCGTCTCTTGGAAGCGCGAGTTGAGAGACCCTTTTCGCGCGCTATTCTCGGGGCTGCGTTACGCGCCCATCATGGAGTTGCTCGAGGCCACCCACAAGAAGGTGCTGCGCTCGCGGGTCTTTGTGGCCCTGCACATGCATGCGGGCGATGGCAATGTCCACACCAACATTCCCGTGAACTCCGATGATTACGAGATGCTTCAGCAGGCCCATGCGGCGGTGGCAAGAATCATGGACGTGGCCAAGTCACTCGATGGTGTGATCTCTGGGGAGCATGGCATTGGAATTACCAAGCTTGAGTTCCTCTCCCAGGAAGAGATGAGTGCCTTTGCCGACTACAAGAAGAAGGTCGACCCCAATCAGCACTTCAATGCCGGCAAGCTACTAAAAGGCGCAGATCTTCGCGGGGCCTACACCCCCTCGTTTGGACTCATGGGGGCCGAGAGCCTGATCATGCAGCAGAGCGACATTGGTGCCATTGCCGATTCCTTCGCCAACTGCCTGCGCTGCGGCAAGTGCAAACCAGTCTGTGCCACCCACTCGCCACGGGCCAATCTGCTTTATTCGCCGCGCAACAAAATTCTGGCCACATCGCTTCTGATCGAGGCCTTCCTCTACGAGGAGCAGACCCGCAGGGGTGTCTCCATCGAGCATTGGGAAGAGTTCGCCGATGTCGCCGATCACTGCACCGTCTGCCACAAGTGCCTGACACCTTGTCCGGTGAACATCGACTTTGGTGAGGTCTCCATGAATATGCGAGACCTCCTTCGCCGCATGGGCAAGAAGCGCTTCAACCCGGGCACCGCGGCATCGATGTTTTTCTTGAACGCCACCAATCCCCAGACCATTGCCCTGACTCGCAAGGTCATGATTGACTGGGGCTACAAGGCCCAGCGAATGGCTCATGAACTATTCAAGAAGCTTGCCAAGGCCCAGACCACCAAGCCCCCTGCAACCAAGGGCCTGCCGCCGCTGCGTGAGCAGGTGATTCATTTTGTGAACAAGAAAATGCCGGGCCAGTTGCCAAAGAAGACGGCCCGGGCCCTGCTCGATATTGAAGATGCCCAATACGTGCCGATCATTCGAGACCCGCAGCGGACATCGAGCGAGACCGAGGCGGTCTTCTACTTCCCAGGCTGCGGCTCGGAGCGGCTCTTCTCGCAGGTGGGGCTCGCCACCCAGGCCATGCTCTGGCGGCTTGGTGTGCAGACCGTATTGCCACCTGGCTATCTGTGCTGCGGCTATCCGCAGCGGGGCTCTGGTCAGTTCGACAAGGCCGAGAAGATCATCACCGATAACCGTGTTCTCTTCCACCGAGTGGCCAATACGCTCAACTACCTCGACATCAAAACCGTGGTGGTCTCTTGTGGCACCTGCTACGACCAGCTCGCTGGCTATGAATTCGACAAGATCTTCCCGGGCTGTCGAATCATGGATATTCATGAGTACCTGCTCGAGAAGGGCATGCAGCTCGAGGGCGTCACGGGGGTTCGTTACATGTACCACGACCCCTGTCATTCGCCCATGAAGCAGCACAACCCCATTAAGGTGGTCAATCAACTCATGAATGCATCGGTCAACGGCAGCATCGAGAAGAACGACCGCTGCTGCGGGGAGTCGGGCACGCTGGCCATCGCCCGGCCAGACATTTCCACTCAGGTTCGTTTTCGCAAGCAAGAAGAAATGCAGAAGGCGGCCCTGGCCCTGGGTGCCGATACAACGCCCACCAAGATTCTGACTGCCTGCCCGTCTTGCTTACAGGGGCTCTCGCGCTACACGCCCGACACCGGTGTGGAGGCCGACTACATCGTGGTCGAAATGGCCCGCCACCTTATGGGCGAGGGCTGGATGCAAGACTATGTGAAGAATGCCAACGCGGGCGGCATCGAGCGGGTGCTCGTCTAGGTTTGCTCGCTTACGACTGCGCCCTCAAGCATCGGTTGGCCTCAAAGACAATCGAGAAGCGGCTTCCCTGGCCCAACTGACTCTCAATCTTTAGCTCCGCCTCGTGTCGAGAGGCAATGTGTTTCACAATCGCCAACCCCAATCCCGTGCCGCCGGTCTCGCGCGAGCGGCCCTTGTCGACTCGATAGAAGCGCTCGGTGAGTCGACTCAAATGCTGCGGCTCAATGCCCGGCCCATTGTCTTCCACCATAAAGATTCCGGCGCCCTGCGCACTCTGCCGCCAACTCAAGCGAATCTCGCCCCCGGCCGGTGTGTAGCGAATGGCATTGCTCACCAAGTTGCCAAAGGCACTGGCGAGCTCGTGCTCATCGCCCAGAAGTAAATTGGTCTGCCCCTCGGGCAGTGGCATGACAAGAATCTGGTGGCTCTCGCGACTGAGCATCTTGGCCTCGTGGGCCAGCCGGTTGAGCATTGCAGACATGTCAATGCGCTGCTCTTGAAGGGCCTTCTGCGAAGACTCAAGCCGCGAGAGCAGGAGCAGGTCATCGATGAGGCGTTGCATGCGCTGGGTCTGTGAACCCATCGTCTCAAGGACCTCCGAGCGCTTCTTCGCATCCAGGGGCAATTCCTGCATGGTCTCAATAAAGCCGGCAATTACTGTCAGTGGCGTGCGCAGCTCATGCGAGACATTGGCCACGAAGTCCTTTCGGGTGGTTTCAAGTCGCTCGAGTTGCGTGATGTCGCGCGACATCAGCAGGCGCTCCTCGTCGCCATAGGGAATCAGTTGCAGCTGAAGGCTTCGATCGGCCGTGGGCAGGCCATGGAGCACCACGGGCTCGGACCACTCCTCCCCTTCAATGTAGTCGGCAAATCGGGGGTGGCGCACCAGGTTGAGGATGTTTCGCCCCTGGTCGGTGGGCAGCTGCAGCCCCAGATGCTGCTCGGCCCGATGGCTCGCGAAGATGATCTGGTTGTGGTGGTCCAGCGCCACCACCCCATCGGGCATGGCCTCGGTCACACTGCGAAAGCTCGCCAGCAGTTGGTTGGTCTGTGCCTGCTGCCGCTCATAGGAGCGGGCCAGGCGGTAGATGGAGGAATAGAGCCGATCCCAAGTCCCCAGGCCGGTGGGGGTCTGGCTGATGCGAAAGTCCGAGAGCCAGCGGTTCATCTTCTGCAGGTGATATAGCTGAAAGCAGACCCAGATCACCAGGCAGGTAATGGCCGTGTTGCGTCCTGCACCAGGACCACCGACCAGTTCGGAGGCCAGGCTCAAGAGAATGATCAGCCCGCTGGTGAGGGCGACCTTGATCCAGAGGCTCAGCATAGACCCCGATTATGGGGTGCCGTGCCTCAGGGGCGCCTACTGAGTAAGGGGCTGGGCGGTAAAGCGGTAGCCACTGCCCCGAACCGTCTCAACGTGCCGGTCGTGGGCCGAAGGGGCGAGCGACTGGCGCAGCCTGCGGATATGGACATCCACAGTGCGCTCTTCCACATAGACATGGTCGCCCCAGACCTGGTCGAGCAGTTGGCTGCGGCTGTGGACCCGCTCGGGGTGGGTCATGAAGAAGTGCAAGAGCCGGAACTCAGTGGGCCCGAGTTCGAGCGCCTTGCCATTGCCCAACACCCGATGGGTCTGGGGATCGAGCTTGAGACCACAGATATCCACTGCATGGTCGGCCAGGGCGGGAATGCGCCGGCGAAGCACGGCCTTGATACGGGCCTGCAACTCCTTGGGTGAGAAGGGCTTGGTCACGTAATCATCGGCCCCGCTCTCAAGCCCCTCGATCTTGTCGGACTCCTCCGAGCGCGCAGTGAGCATGATGATGGGCACGTCCTTGGTCTTCTCATCCGAGCGCAGCCGTTTGGCAAACTGCACCCCGCTTAATCCAGGCAGCATCCAATCCAACACAATGAGGTCGGGTTTTTCTGCCCGCAAAAGGGTATCTGCCGAGATACTGTCGGCTGCACGAAGAACCTTGTGGCCTGCAAAACTCAAATTCACCGCTATGAGCTCTGCAATCGCGGGTTCATCCTCAACAACTAAAATAGTGGACGCCATTACCATGGCACTCTATTCCCAAAAGATGACAAGTCAATGACAGTTGCCTCGACCGCCAACATCCCGCCCTTCGATAGTCGCGTGAGCACTCCGCCACCCGAGTCCATCGTGGTTCATGCGCAGACCAAGGCCCTCGAGGTGGTTTTCTCGGGCCACTCCACCCGGCTGCCATTTGAGTTTCTTCGTGTCTATAGCCCCTCGGCCGAAGTCCAGGGCCATGGGCCCGGCCAAGAAGTGCTCCAGGTGGGCAAGCGCAATGTCGGCATCAATGCCGTCGAGCCGGTGGGCCTCTATGCCATCAAACCCTTCTTTAGCGATGGCCACGAGTCGGGCATCTTTTCTTGGACGTATTTGAAGTGGCTGGCCGATCACCATGAAGGCCTCTGGCAGGACTACCTCGCCAGGCTCGAGCATGCCGGTGCATCCAGAGACCCCGTGCCCGGGGCTGCGCCGCAGCCGCCCGCGGCCAGTTGCGCCTCGCATGGCAAGTCCGCCGCCCCGAGTGCGGCGGGCGGGGCGGGTGGAGGCTCAGGGGGCGGCATGCCCAGCGTGAAGATCGAAAAGCTTTGAGCAACTCCCAGACCCATTTCGGCTTTCGTCAGGTCCCGGAGTCCGAGAAGGCGGGCCATGTTCGGCAGGTTTTTGACTCGGTGGCTGAGCGCTACGACCTCATGAACGATGTCATGTCCATGGGCCTTCATCGGGTATGGAAGGCCTGGACGGTGGCGCAGGCCCATCTGCGCGAGGGCCATCAGGTGCTCGATGTCGCCAGCGGCACAGGCGATCTGGCCATGGCCATGGCCCCGAGGGTGGGGCGCACCGGCCGGGTGGTCATGACCGATATCAATGCCCAGATGCTTGGCCGTGGCCGCGATCGCCTGCTCGATTCCGGTCATCGACTCCCCGCCATGGTCTGCGATGCCGAGGCCCTGCCCTTTGGCGAGAATTCTTTTGATCGGGTCACGCTCGCCTTTGGCCTTCGCAATATGACCCACAAAGACCGCGCCCTCAAAGAGATTCTGCGGGTGCTCAAGCCCACTGGGAAGCTGCTGGTTCTGGAGTTCTCCCATGTGGCCAAGCCCCTGGAGAAGCTCTACGACTTCTACTCCTTCAAGCTCCTGCCCTGGTTCGGCGAGCGCCTGGCCAACGATCGGCAGAGTTATCAATACCTTGCAGAATCCATTCGCATGCACCCCACGGCCGGGGAACTTGCGCAGCAAATCAGAGACTCAGGATTTGGGGTGGTGCGTTATTCCCTACACACCACCGGGGTGGTGGCCCTTCACCAGGCCGTTAAGGTCTAATAGGGGCATGAAGAGCAAGTCCCAATTTTCAGGAGAATTCCATGTTTAAAGTGCTTTCAGTTGCCTTTTCAGCCGTTCTGGCTGTCTCCCTTCTCGGTGTGGCTCCCTCGGCCGATGCCAAGCGCATGGGGGGCGGTTCCTCCATGGGCCGCCAAGCTGCGCCACCTTCGAAGCCCGCACCGGCCCAGGCCACCCCCGCACCGGCCACCCCCGCAGGCCAGCCCGCTGGCGCGGCGGCCGCTCCGGCAAAGGCTGCTGCACCTGCCGCCGCAGCCGCCTCACCTGCCCGCAGCTGGATGGGCCCTGTCGCAGGCTTGGCCGCCGGTCTTGGCCTGGCCGCATTGGCCTCCTACATGGGCTTTGGTGAAGAGCTCGCCAACATGATGCTCATCCTGCTTATGGTGATCGTGGGCTTTATCGTGGTTCGCCTCATCCTCTCTCGCATGCGCGGCCCCCAGCCTGCTGCGGCCGGAGCGGGTGCTGGTGGTTCGCCAGCGGGCAATTTCCGCATGGGTGCGAATGACGATGCCTCTCAGTACAACCGCGCGCCCTATGGTCAGTCTGGCCAGACCGGTCAGGCCGACGACCAGGGTTTTGGTGCCTCTGCCAACAACTGGGGCCAGCCCATGCCCAACATGGCCTCCTCTGTTCCTCAGCCCTCACAGGCCGAGATCGACCAGTTCCTTAACGTCTCCAAGGGCCAGTTCACCAGCCTGCAAAAGCTCTGGGATTCGGGCGACCTCAATCAGATCAAAGGCTTCTGCACCGAGGCCATGGCCGCCGAGTTGGCCGCACAACTCTCTGAGCGCCAGGGCGGCAACCACACCAGTGTGGTGAGCCTGCAGGCCGACTGGCTTGGCCTCGATCACACCCAGGACGACGATGGGCATGCAGTTGAAGAGGTTCAGATCCTCTTCCACGGCCTTATTCGTGAGTCGGCCGAGGCCGCAGCCGATCCCTTCAACGAAATCTGGACACTGCACAAGCGCCGCGACGGCTCCAGCGGCTGGCTGCTGGCGGGTATCACCCAGCAGTAATGTTTTCAGGCGCCCTGCTCTCTGGGGTCAACTTTGCAATCGAGCGAGACGAGGAGTTGCACGAGCAGCTCCGCAGTCTTGCCGGAAAGCGAGTGGCCCTGGAGTGGTCGGGCAGTGGCCCCATGCAGGGCCAATCATTCGAGTGGGTCTTTGCCAAAGATGGCCTGCTCGAAGGCGCAGGGCTGGTGCGAGACACCCCCCGCGAAAGGCTCGATGTCATTCTGGGCCTCACCCCAGAGTTTTTCTCATCGGCCGTAGACGACATCATCCGCAAAGGGCCGCAAGGCGCAGGCCAGGGTGCAAGCAGCATGCGCGGTATTCGAATCGAGGGCGATATTGCGGTGGCCGAGCAGCTCGCCCCTCTCATGGCGCTTTTCCGTGAGCGCCTCCACCCCGTGAATCTCTGGCTGCAGGCCCACCCCTTGGCGGCCCTCGCCAAGAAGGGGGTGGACTACCTCATCAACGATGCCGATCTATTGGTCAAGCGCGAAACCTTCAATGCGCACAAGAGCGAGCTTCGCGCACTTCGCGATGCGATCGATCGCTTAGAGAAGAATATCTCGGCCTACGTGCCCACCAGTTCCCGGTAGGCATGCCAGGTGGCATGGCCCACAAGTGGGGCCGTGATCACCATCAGCGGCATAAATAGCACCAGGCTCGCGAAGACAAAGCCCACGCCCATCCAGACCAGAATGAATTCAATGTTCTGAAAGCTGATGATTTGATCGAGCATGCTCTGCACCGTGGGGTAGTCATGAGAGGCAAAGAGCGCAAATAGCACCACCGAGACCCGCGCCCAGACAATCCCGCAAAGCAGACACCGTAGTAGGTGCCGCGCATACCTGTGTGGGTGAAGTCTCGCCAGCCAGCGCCCAGCCATTTGAAGACCGCTGAGATGGGTACGCCCTGCCGTATTGGTGTCATGTTGTTTCTCCCTGCATCTTGTTTTATTTTTTCAACGCTTCTTGCTCAGCATGCAGATACGCGCCGTAGGCATTGAGCCGATTGGCCGCAGCAAAGGCGGGCAGGTTCTTAAACCCAGACCAGTCAATGCTTGCGTAGGCCTCATCAAAGCTCTGAAGATTGGCCACGGCCTTGGCCATTTCTCTGGAGAGAAAGTCGAGGTAGCGGCGTGTGAGGTCGAGGTCTTTCTGGGGGTCGTGTGAGACCGCACCGTGCCCGGGAATGGCAATCTTGGGTGGCTTCTCTGCCATTCGATTGAGCGCGGCCAGCCAGATGCGCGGATTGGCATTGCCAACAAAGGGCACCCGGCCAGTGAAGAAGAGGTCACCGGCAAAAACCACGCCCAACTCATCGACTCGCATCATGAGGTCATCGGGTGCATGGGCACCCAAGCCATCAATGAGCGTGAAGCTGTAGCGCCCAAGCTTAAAGGTCTCGTTCTTGCCGGGGGCCACCTTGGCCTTGCGGGCGGCAAGCACTAGCTTGGTGTCTTCGTTCACCCAAGGAAAGAGGTCTTGCTTGCGCTGGGCCAGGCGGTTCTTGGTGTTGGCCTCATTGAAGACTTCATCGGCCTTGGGGTGGGCAATGATCTCGATGTCTTTGCCTTCGAAGGCCTGGATGCCGTAGAAGTGGTCGGCATGGTAGTGCGAGACCACAACCACCTTCACCTTCTCGCCACTGGCCTCCTCCAGGAGCTTGCGCATCTTGGCGCCGAGTGCGGGCGTGCCCAGGGTATCGAAGACCACCAGCCCCTGGCCAGTGGCCACTGCACCCGCATTCGATATGAAGCCCGCATTGGCCGAGCTTGCCTGGCCGGCTTGGCCCTGAATCACATAGACATCTTTGCCGACCCGTTCGAGTTTCATGGGGGGGAGGTCGTCTGCGGCCTGTGCGGAGCCCAGCGGGTCCATGGCGGCGAGCATGGCGATGGAGGAGAGGGTGGCTAGAAATGCTGGAAGTGAGCGAAACATGTCGAAATAGGGCATTGCTGAGTGTGGATTTATGGTCCAGACATTCTGTGCTTATATCTGGATTGATGCATGTTGCGGTGCAAACAGGCGGGGTGATGTTCGCGACTCGGCATGGTCGCTCTGCTCCAACACGCCTCGTCCGCGAACATCACCCCCATCCCCGGTCCCAAGAAGATCGATCGAAGCGGGCAGTCCGGTCATGTCCGGGCCTAAGCGACGTTAGGAAGTGGAGCTCGTGCGCTCGATGGCGACGCATGTTGGAGCGCAGCGACCATGCGGAGACGCGGGCGCAGAGCTCCTATAAAGCGACGTTTTATGCCCTGTGATACGGATGCCCGCTCCCGATCGACCATGCCCGATACAACTGCTCCGCCAACAGCACCCTTGCCATGCCATGCGGCAACGTGAAGTCCGAGAGGCGCAGCAACAACCCAGCCTCCTTCTTCAGCTCCGCATCCAAGCCGTCAGGTCCGCCAATCAAGAACACCACTGGGTCGGCATTCCCTCGCCAGTTGGTCAACTGAATGGATAGCGCTTCGCTGGTGAGCCGCTGGCCATGCTCATCGAGTGCAACCACCCGGGCGTGCGCCGGCAGCGCTGCGCGAATGCGCTGGGCCTCGGCAGCCATCATGGCCGCTCGAGTCTTTCTGGTGATCCGCGGCTCGGCCTTTAACTCCTTCACTTGCAGGGGCAGCTCCGGGGGCATGCGTCGACAGTAATTGGCCACGGCTTCATTCACCCAATCGGGCTGGCGGCCACCCACTGCAAGAATCGTCATTTGCATCGAGCAAGCATAATCAATGCATGGACAAGCCACTCATTCTCTTTCTCGATGACTACGAGCATCTCTTTGCGCATTCGCCAGAGGTCATGGCCTTGGCCGATCGTGCGCGATTGGAGATTCACACCGAGCCGCTTCGTGGAGAGGCCCTCTCGCAGGCCCTGCATCGCGCCACTGGTCTTGTATTGATGCGCGACCGCACCCCAATCGGTGAGCGAGAACTGGCCATGGCACCCAATGTGAAGTTCATCATCTATACCGGTCTGCGCAACGCCCTTCTGGATGAAGCGGTCTGCAAGGCCCGCAACATTCCTGTCTTCAATACCGGGTTTGGCCCCACCAAGGCGAGCACCTGTGAACTCACTTGGGCGCTCATCCTCGCTGCCATGAAGCGGCTCGAACCGGGCTTTCTCGCCATGCGCGACTCCAACGCAGGCTGGCGGGCCGGGCTGCACTTCCCGGGGCTCTGCGAGGTTCTCGAGGGCGAGACCCTGGGGTTGATTGGCCTGGGTCAGATTGGCGCAAGGGTGGCCAAGGTGGGCCAAGCCTTTGGAATGCAGGTGGTGACCTGGAGCCCGAACATGACCGCCGAGCGTGCAGCCGAACAGGGCGCAAAAGCCGTATCGCTCGAGACGCTGCTTGCAACTTCCAAAGTGGTCTCACTTCACTTGGTGTTGTCTGCCAGCACCCGACACCTTCTGAATGCAGGCAACCTGGGCCAGATGCGCTCCGATGCCCTGCTGGTCAACACCTCTCGTTCGGGCCTCATCAATGAGCATGACCTGGCTACGGCACTCAAGTTGGGTCGGCCCGCCATGGCCGCGCTCGATGTCTTTGATGAAGAGCCGCTGCCTGCGGATCATCCCTTCCGTCACATGCGCCAGGTGACTCTGAGTCCTCACCTTGGGTTTGTCGCCAACCCTGTTTACGAAATCTTTGCAAACACAGTAGCGCAGCGACTGAAGGAGCAGTTGCAGTGATTCTTGTCACTGGGGGCGCGGGCTACATTGGCTCGCACATCGCCGTTGCGCTTCACGAGGTTGGCCATGAGTTTGTCCTGCTCGACAACTTCTCCAACTCAAGTCCTTCGGTCTCCTTGCCCCTGCAAAAGATTATGGGCAATGCGCCCAGGCTCATAGAGGGAGACATTCGCGATCGAGACATGTTGGAGCGGGTCATCCAGCAACACGCTGTTACCTGGGTGATTCACTGCGCAGGCCTCAAGGCCGTGGGCGAGTCGGTCACCGAACCACTTCGGTACTTTGAAAACAATGTGGTGGGCACCGTTCGTCTTCTAGAGGCCATGACCTCTTGTGGCGTCAAAAAAATGGTGTTTAGTTCGAGTGCAACCGTCTACGGCGACCCCATTGAACTGCCCATACCCGAGTCCCATCCGGTGTCGCCCACGAACCCATATGGCGCCACGAAAGCGCAGATCGAGGTCATTCTTGCGTCGATCTGCCATGCGCAGCCCGATTGGTCTGTGGCCAATCTCAGATACTTCAACCCGGTGGGTGCGCATCACTCTGGGCTAATCGGTGAGAATCCAAGGGGTTTTCCAAACAATCTCATGCCCTATGTTGCTCGCGTGGCTGCTGGCCAACTCAAAGAGCTCAACGTCTTCGGAAATGATTACGACACCCCGGATGGCACTGGGGTTCGGGACTACATTCATGTCATGGACCTTGCCGAGGGGCACGTCGCGGCAATAGACGCTGCGACCAGAGGCTTTCATAAATTCAATCTCGGAACGGGCCAGGGATACAGCGTGTTGCAAATGGTGGCAGCCTTTGAAAAAGCCTCGGGGCAAGAGATTCCGAAGCGATTCGTGGCCCGTCGAAACGGTGACATCGCAAGCTGCTTTGCGGATCCATCCAAAGCCGAGCAGGTGCTTAAGTGGGTCGCCAAACGTGGGTTGGCCGAGATGTGTGAGTCGACTTGGCGTTATCAATCACTTGCCAATGGCATTCGCTAAACTGTTGCCCGCAGGCGCCCTCCCGCTTTGTAAAAAAAATTCTAGGACTCGGTAATGATTCCCGTCATTCTCTCTGGTGGCTCAGGCTCTCGGCTCTGGCCCTTGTCGCGGGCCTTGCGCCCGAAGCAGTTTCTGGGGCTCACCTCTGAGCAGACTCTGTTTCAACTCACCCTGACAAGGCTCTCCAACCTTGTGAAGCCGCTAGAACCCATTGTGGTGGCCAACGATGACCATCGTTTTTTGGTGGCGGACCAGTGCCTGCAGATGGGCGTGCAGCCCAAGGCCCTTATTTTGGAGCCCATTGCACGCAATACCGCGCCAGCCATTGCAGTCGCGGCCCTCGCGGCAGTCGATCTCGTTGGCCTAGCCGAGACAAATGCCGGCGCAACAAAGGGGGCAGTTCGCGACCACTCAATTGATTCTTCCGACCCAGTGCTCTTGGTGTTGCCTTCGGATCATGTCTTTCAGAACTTGGCGTCTTTTGAGGAGGCGGTGCGTGTCGGTGAGCGCGCTGCTGCAGGGGGAGCCATGGTCACCTTCGGCATCGTTCCCAAGCACGCCGAGACAGGCTACGGCTATGTCAAGGCCAGGGCACCCATTGGTGGTGGGCGGGAAAGCCAAGGCGGCCGGCCCAAATCGGAAGCTGGGAACCCCCCGCTGGCACCCTCTGCCATGTCGGTGGAAGCGTTTGTTGAGAAGCCGGACCTGGCCACCGCGCAGCAGTACCTCACCGATGGCAGCTACTACTGGAATAGCGGCATGTTCATGTTTAAGGCTTCCGTCTACTTGGAGCAGTTGGGTCGGCTCAACCCGGCCATGCTCAAGGCCTGTGAAGACGCCTACGCGAATGCGAAGAGAGACCTCGACTTTGTCCGCCTCGACAAAGAGGCTTTCTCTGCCAGCCCATCGGATTCCATCGACTACGCGGTGATGGAGAAGACCACCCAGGCCGTGGTGGTGCCGCTTGATGCCGGGTGGAGTGATGTCGGTGCCTGGTCGGCCGTCTGGCAGGTGCAACCGCAAGACACAAACGGAAATGCACGTCGTGGCGATGTGCTTCTGCAGGAGGCCACGAATAGCTACGTGCACGCAGACCATCGAATGGTGGCGCTGGTGGGGGTCGATAATCTGGTTGTGGTCGAGACCTCCGATGTTGTCTTGGTGGCGCACAAGGACAAGGCCCAGGATGTGAAAAAGGTTGTCGAGACCTTGAAGGCGCAGGGGCGAAGCGAAGCGGATTTACACCGAGAAGTCTTTCGACCATGGGGCTCTTACGACTCCATTGATAACGGCGAGCGCTATCAAGTCAAGCGAATCAGCGTCAAGCCGGGTGCACGACTCTCTGTTCAGATGCATCACCATCGGGCCGAGCACTGGATTGTTGTGAAGGGAACGGCCAAGGTCACCATTGGCCAGAGTGTTCAGTTGGTGAGTGAAAACCAGTCTGTCTACATACCCATTGGTGAAACACATTGCCTGGAGAATCCGGGCAAGCTCCCGCTGGAACTTATTGAAGTTCAGTCAGGAAGCTATTTGGGCGAGGATGACATTGTTCGCTTGGATGACAAATACGGTCGGACATAACAAAACAGGATGGGGTCAATGCCAAAAGGCAAATTGAAAATTGCAGTGGCCGGCACGGGCTATGTGGGACTGAGCAATGCTGTGTTGCTCTCGCAGAACCACGAGGTGGTTGCACTCGACCTCATTCAGAAAAAGGTCGAGCAGATCAATGCAAGGCAATCTCCAATCGAAGACCGCGAGATTGAAGACTATCTGGCGACCAAGACGCTGAATCTAAGGGCCACGCTCAATCCCCAAGAGGCCTATGCGGATGCGGACTTCGTCATCATCGCGACCCCCACCGACTACGACCCCGAGACCAACTACTTCAATACCGGTTCCGTCGAGTCGGTTATTCAGGCTGTGAAGTCCATCAATCCAAATGCCGTGATGGTGATCAAGTCAACCATCCCAGTCGGGTTTACCGAGTCGATGCGCCAAAAGTTTGCAACCGACAAGGTCATCTTTTCCCCCGAGTTTTTGCGTGAGGGCAAAGCACTCTATGACAACCTCCACCCATCGCGGATTGTGGTCGGTGAAGATTCAGAGCGCGGCAGGCAATTTGCAGACTTATTGAAGGAGGGCGCCATTCGGAAAGACGCTCCGGTTCTCTTTACCGGTAGCACCGAGGCCGAGGCGATCAAGCTTTTTGCCAACACCTATCTGGCCATGCGGGTTTCTTATTTCAATGAACTCGACAGCTATGCCATGGCGCATGGGCTCAACTCACGCCAGATTATTGAGGGTGTGAGCCTTGATCCCCGAATTGGGAATCACTACAACAACCCATCTTTTGGCTATGGTGGCTACTGCCTGCCAAAGGACACCAAGCAACTCTTGGCCAACTATGCCGCCGTGCCCCAGAACCTTATTCGGGCCATTGTCGATGCCAACCAAACCCGCAAAGACGTCATCGCTTTCGATATCTTCAAGTACAACCCGCGGACCGTTGGTGTCTATCGGCTCATCATGAAGGCGGGCAGTGACAATTACCGTGAGAGCAGCGTTCAAGGCATCATGAAGCGAATCAAGGCCCGAGGAATAGAGGTTCTGATTTACGAGCCCGCATTAAAGGAAGCCGAGTTCTTTCGATCGCCGATCATCTCAGATCTACAGGAATTCAAGCGGCGCTCCGACCTCATCGTGGCCAATCGCCGAACGGCAGAGCTCGACGATGTCGCTGAGAAGATTTACACGCGAGATCTCTTCGGCAACGATTGAATTAGTTTGAACGCTGCTCAGCGGCCGCCCAGCAACCGCCCAGCGCCCCCAGGGCTTAAGAATTCACTCCTTGAAGCCCCCGCACCCCTCGAAGTCGCAACTGCCAACAGACCCAGGCAGACAGGCCTGCCTTCAACAGGTCTCCAGGAACAAAGCCAAGAGACACCAAGGCCGCGGCGGTTAACTCGAGGTCTGCACGCCAAGCCAACCAGGGAATTCCAATCGCATAGATGCCCAGAATTCCTCCGAGCAAGCAGG
>Ga0194118_10000196_pt1 | contig 115257 bp, 94 predicted proteins | sample TA2MahsurfametaG_2_FD_148662 | JGI IMG/M metagenome (GOLD analysis project Ga0194118, IMG submission 148662) | Freshwater microbial communities from Lake Tanganyika, Tanzania - TA2015013 Mahale N5 surface | ecosystem: Environmental > Aquatic > Freshwater > Lake | place: Tanzania: Lake... | reverse complement strand
TCCCCAATGGCAAGCCTGTCCCCAATGGCAAGCCTGTCCCTTGGGTTGGGGCGGAAAGCGGTGGCCAAGCGGGGCGGGGCGGGGCAGCCTATCCCTGGTCATGGCGCTGCTCGAGATTGAGAATCTTTTGAAAACCTACCGGACTCCGGACGGACGGAGGCTTTCGGTGGTGGACGTGCCGGAGTTTCGACTCGAGGCCGGCGAGCAGGTGGCCTTGAGCGGGCCCAGCGGGACAGGCAAGACCACGTTCCTGAACCTCATCGCGGGCATCCTGACGCCCGATTCCGGGCAGGTCCGGCTCGATGGCCGGGACCTGGCAGCGCTTTCCGAACCGGAGCGCGACCGCCAACGGGCCTCGGTGGTCGGGTACATCTTCCAGACCTTCAACCTGCTCCAGGGGTTCACCTGCCTGGAGAACGTTCTGCTCGGGATGTCCTTCGGTCCGGGGGCGGACCGTGGCCGGGCGCGGGGGTTGCTCGAGCGGGTGGGCCTGGGTGACCGGTTGGACTATTTCCCCCGGCAACTCTCGACGGGCCAGCAGCAGCGGGTCGCTGTGGCCCGGGCCCTGGCCAACCGACCGAAGCTGGTCCTGGCCGACGAGCCCACCGGCAACCTCGACCCCGGACATGCCGCCCAGGCGATGGACCTGATCCGCGGCCTGTGCTTGGAACAGGGTTCGGCGCTGCTCCTGGTGAGCCATGACCCGTCGGTCCTCGGACGCTTCCCCCGGTGCGAGTCGCTCGCCCGGCTCAATCGGGCATCCCGCACGGAGGTGCAGCCATGACGCTCTGGCTGCTGGTCCGCCGAAGCCTGCGGCAACATCTGCTCTCGACGGTGGTCACGGCCCTGTCGTTGGCCCTGGCCGGAGGCCTTCTGATGTCCGTCTGGGTGGTCAAGCGCCAGGCCAGGGCGACCTTCACCGGCCAGACCGGGGCCTGGGACGCCGTCCTCGGCGCGCGCGGGGCCAAGCTGCAACTGGTGCTCAATGCCCTGTTCCACCTCGAGGCGTCGGCCGGCAATGTCCTGTTCGCCGACTACCAGCTGGTGGCTTCGAACCGGGCCGTGGCTCTGGCGATCCCGATCGCGGTGGGCGACAATTATCTCGGCTACCGCATCGTCGGGACGCTGACCAACCTGTTCACCGATGCCGAGGCCGCGCCGGGCCGTCGTTTCCGCCTCCGGGAGGGCGGGCGATGGTTCGAGGACGGCTACCGGGAGGCGGTGGTCGGCTCCTTTGTCGCCCAGCGGCTGGGTCTCAAGCCCGGGGACACCTTCAAGCCCTACCACGGGCTGAACTTCAATCCCAAGGAGCAGCACGACGACGAGTATGTGGTCACCGGGGTGCTCGAGCCGTCCAACACGCCGGCCGACCGGGTGCTCTGGATCCCCCTGGCGGGCCTGCAGAACATGTCCGGCCACGCCGCGGCGACGGCCACCGACGTCAGCGCGGTGCTGGTGAAGCTTCGGAGCCCGCTGGCCGGCCAGCAACTGGATCTGCTCTACAACAAGCAGGGCGACCGCTTGACCCTGGCCTGGCCCCTCGGGGCCGTGCTGGCGCAGCTCTTCGACAAGATGGGCTGGTTCGACCAGGTGCTGGAACTGGTGGCCTACCTGGTCGCGCTGGTGGCCGCCGGGTCCGTGTTGGCCAGCATCTACAACTCGCTGAGCGCCCGCCGGCGTGACCTCGCCATCCTGCGGGCCCTCGGGGCCCGGCGCACGACGGTGTTCGCCTCGATCGTCCTGGAGGCCGCCGCGGTGGCGGCCCTCGGCATGGTGATGGCCTGGGGCTTCTATGCCGGGATCCTGACCGCGGTGTCGGCGGTCATCCGGGCGCAGACGGGCGTGGTGCTCGATCCCTGGGCCTGGGATCCGGTCCTGGTCGTCGCGCCGCTGGCGCTGGTGGGCCTGGGCGCCGTGGCCGGGGTCCTGCCGGCCTTCAAGGCCTATGCGACCCCGGTGGCCGAGAACCTCGCCCCGCCATCTTGAGAACCTGTCCGGCCGGACACGCTCCGGGCGCTTCCCCGGCCGGTCCCCCGGTCCCGCTGGTGTCCCAGGGCAAAACCGCAGAATCCCGAAGCAAGGAATGGACAGGCGGCCCGGGGTGTCGGTAAATCCCCTCGTCCCACGTCCCACTTGGCAGTCCACAGAACGAACACACGTACCCCCCTATGAGCAACGGAAACAACGAGGGCATCGCCCCCAATGCAAAACGGCTGCTGTTTGCAGGCTTCATGGCGATCCTGGCCGCCGGCATCGGCTTCGGAATCCGCGGTGGCATCCTCGCCAACTGGGCGGCCGATTTCGGGTTCACCGCCGCCCAGCTCGGTGAGATCGGCGGCGCCGGGTTCACGGGCTTCTGCTTCGGCATCATCATCGGCGGTGTCGTCGTCGACAAGATCGGCTACGGCAAGCTGGTGGTGGCGGCCTTCCTCTTCCATGTGCTCTCGGCCTTCGTGACCTTCGCGGCGACGAAGGGTCAGGCGCAGACGGCGGCCTACACCTACCTGTATTGGGGCACCTTCATCTTCGCCCTGGCCAACGGCACCCTCGAGGCGGTGGCCAATCCGCTGGTCGCCACGCTGTTCCCGAAGGACCGCACCCATTATCTGAACATCCTGCACGCCAGCTGGCCTGCTGGCTTGGTGTTGGGTGGTCTGGTCGGCTGGTTCCTCGGCGAGGGACCCGATGCCATGAGCTGGAAGATCCAGCTGGCCCTGTTCCTCGTCCCGACGGTCCTCTACGGGGTCCTGTTCATGGGCCAGAGCTTCCCGAAGTCCGAAGCCTCGGCCAAGGGCCTGAGCATCGGCGAGATGCTCAAGGATGTCGGCGTGCTGGGCGCTGCCGTCGCCTGCTACCTGCTGGTGCTGTTCTTCCAGAACGCCCTCCAGCTTTCGCCGGCGGTGTCCTATGTCGCCGGTGCGGTGATCCTCGGGGGCGTCGCCGTGATGACCGGGTTCTCCATCGGGGCCTGGCTGCTCTTCGTGCTCTTCGTCACCCACGCCCTGGTCGGTGCGGTCGAGTTGGGCACCGACGGGTGGATCCAGAACATCACCGGCAACATCCTCACCCCCAAGGAAGGCAAGATCCTCTTCGTCTACACCTCGATGTTCATGTTCGCCCTGCGCTTCTGTGCCCATTTCATCGAGAAGAACCTCAAGATTTCGCCGGTCGGCCTGCTCTTCATCTGCGCGGCGCTCGCCTTCGTCGGGCTCAACCTCGTCAGCGGCATCACCACCTTCGCCGGGGCCATCCTCGCGCTGTCGGTCTACGCCTTCGGCAAGACCTTCTTCTGGCCGACGATGCTCGCCGTGGTCAGCGACCGGTTCCCGCGCACCGGTGCCATTGCGATCTCCATCATGGGCGGCATCGGCATGATGTCGGCCGGTCTGCTTGGGTCGGCCGGCCTCGGCTACGCTAAGGATCGCTTCGCCGGCGAGGCGCTGCAGAAGAAGGACGCGGCGATCTACGCCGTCTACAAGGCCGAGAAGCCCAGCACCTTCCTGTTCCTCGCCCCGGCCAACGGTCTGGATGGCACCAAGCTGTCCCTGGCCCAGACCTCCACGAACAAGACCGCCGAACAGAAGGTCGTGGTCGAGGCGAGCATCGAGGGTGACCGACAGACCCTCAAGGCCGACGCCTTCATCCCGGCCACCATGGCGGCGATCTACCTGCTGCTCTTCCTCTACTTCAAGGCGATCGGCGGCTACCGGCCGGTGACCATCGCCGAGGGCGGGGCCGCCAAGGCCTGAGGTCCCCACGGCGACACGGCGACACGGCGACGCGGGCGGTTTCCGGAGACGGGGCCGCCCGCGTTTCGTTGAAGGTCCCGGCCTGGGACCGCAAGTGCCGAATCCTCGGGCCTGCTCCCGCCCCGAGCCCGCCTTCGACCCCGGCGCGCCCAGGCGCCGTGCGCCAGAACTGACGGTTACCCGTTGGTGCCCTCACTCAGGTCCCCCAGAGGTCCCCCAGCCTCCATTCCCCGGGTTGCATCCCGCCCCCGCTCCATCGATCCTCTCCCCATGTCGCTTCAGGTGAACTTGCGCCTCCTCGAGAAGGGGATCCTCCACCTCGACGGGGACATCCCCGCCTCCGAATTGGCCCCCGAGTTCCATGATGAGCTCATGCGGTTGGTCCACCCGGTGGAGTACGACCTGGAGGTCGAGCGGCAGCCCGACGGCCTGCTGGTGACCGGCACCCTCCGCACGCATGTGGATTGCGAATGCGCCCGGTGCCTGAAGCCGTTCGTCCTGCCGATCCGGGTGGACGACCTGTCCCGGTTGGCCTTGCTCGAGGCGGTTGACGGCGGGGACGCCGACGAGGTCCTGCCGGTCGACGGGGATTTTGCGGACTTGACCCCCGTGGTCCGGGAGGACATTTTGCTCGCCCTGCCAACGAATCCGTTGTGCAGTCCTAACTGCCGTGGGCTCGCGCCGAAGGGCGTGGCCCGCGGATCTCAAGTGAGGGAGCAGGCTGGGCCAAACACGGCGTGGAGTGCCCTCGACAAGCTGAAACTGTAACCGAACCGAACATGGGCGTCCCCAAACGCAAACCGTCGCGCAGCCGCCAACGCATGCGCCGAGCCTACAACAGTGTCCTCACCCTGCCGAAGCTGGCCTCCTGCACCCAGTGCGGCGCTCCGTCGCTGCCCCACCGGGTCTGCCCCGAGTGTGGTTTCTACAACGGCCGCCAGGTGATCACCGTCGGCGCCGCCGCCTGAGCTTTCCCCACGCGCCGTGTCCGTTCCCCGACGGACCGGCGCGTTTTGCTTATGCGCCTGGCAGTGGACGTCATGGGCGGCGACCACGGTCCGGAGGAACTCCTCCAGGGCGTGAAGCTGGGGTTGGCGGCCGAGCCGTCGATCTCCTGCCTGCACGTGGTCGGTCCCCCGGATGAACTGGGTGCCCTGCTTGGGCGGATCGGTTGCACCGACCCCCGGGTCCGGATCCATCCGGCGTCCGAGGTGCTGACCATGGACGACAAGCCCGTCCAGGGCCTCCGGCGCAAGAAGGACAGCTCGATCCTCCGGGCGGTCGAACTGGTGCGCGACGGGCTGGCCGACGCGGTCATCTCCTCGGGCAACACCGGGGGCATCGTGGCGGCGGCGACGATCCGCCTTCGGACGCTCGAGGGCATCGAGCGTCCCACCATCGCCTGCATCATGCCCTCCAAGTCGGGGGCCTGGGTGCTGGTCGACGGCGGGGCCAACCCGGAGTGCACGCCGGAGAACCTGCTCCAGTTCGGGGTGATGGGATCGGTCTATTCCCGGGCCATGCTGGGCCGGCAGCACCCCCGCGTGGGCGTGCTGAGCAATGGCAGCGAGGAGTCCAAGGGCACCGACCTGACCCGGGCGGCCGTCGCGCTCATCCGCGTCTCCGGCCTCCACGCCACGGGCTACTGCGAGGGGTATGACCTGTTCATGGACGGGGTCGATGTGTGCGTCTGCGACGGTTTCGTCGGCAACATCGTGCTCAAGTCGGCCGAGAGCCTCGGCAAGGCCGTCGGCGCCATGCTCCGCGAGGAGCTCAATGCCAACCCGTGGCGACAGCTCGGCGCGGCCATCGCCCGCGGGGGCTTGCGGAGGATCCGGTCCCGGATGAACCCGGAGGACTACGGCGGGGCGCCACTCCTGGGCGTCTGCGGGTGCGTGCTCAAGATCCACGGCGGGGCCAAGCGTTCCAATGTCCGCCACGCCATGGGCCAGGCCGTCCGCTACGTGGCGGCGGATCTCAACCGTGCGCTGGTGGATGCCATCGCGTCGGCCACCTCGGCCGTGTCCGCCGCCGCCCATGCCGCCGCCCCCGCCCAGCCCCCAGGATCCCCTTGAACCACCCCCGAACCCAACGCGCGCCGCTCCGCTCCGCCTCCATCGCAGGACTCGGGTCCTACGTGCCGGCGCGGGTGATGACCAACGCCGACTTGGAGCGCATGGTGGAGACCTCCGACGAGTGGATCACCACCCGCACGGGCATCCGGGAACGGCGCATCGCCGGGCCGGCCGAGGCGACCTCCGACCTCGCCCTCGAGGCGGCCCGCCGGGCGATGGCCGATGCCGGGGTCGCTCCGGAGGACATCGACCTCATCATCGTCGCCACCATCACGCCGGACATGCCGTTCCCGAGCACCGCCTGCCTCGTGCAGCAGAAGCTGGGCGCGCACCGGGCGGCCGCCTTCGACCTCGAAGCCGCCTGCAGCGGGTTCGTCTACGCCCTGGACATCGGTGCGAGGTTCGTCGAGTCCGGGGCCCATGACACGGTGCTGATCATCGGCGCCGAGAAGATGAGCTCGGTGGTCGACTGGACCGACCGCAACACCTGCGTGCTCTTCGGCGACGGTGCCGGGGCGGCCGTGCTGCGGCATCGGCCCGGCGCGAGGGGCCTGCTCACGGCCACGCTGGGATCCGATGGGTCGAAGGCCGGCCTGCTGGAGCTGCCCGGCGGGGGCAGCGCCTGCCCGGCGACGGCCGAATCGGTCGCCGGTCGCCGGCATTTCCTGCGCATGGACGGCAAGGAGACCTTCAAGAACGCGGTCCAGGCGATGGTGTCCGCCTCCAACGAGGTGCTGCAGCGCTGCGGGGTGTCCATCGGCGAGGTCCGCTGCGTGATTCCGCACCAGGCCAACCTGCGCATCCTCAGCGCGGTGGGCGAGCGCCTGGGCGCGACCGACGAGCAGGTCTTCGTCAACGTCGACCGCTACGGCAACACCAGTGCGGCCAGCGTGGGCATCGCCCTCGACGAGGCGGTCCGCGGAGGACGCATCCGGCGGGGCGATCTGGTCCTGCTGGTCGTCTTCGGGGCGGGCCTCACCTGGGGCGCGGCCCTGGTCGAGTGGTGAACCAGGGCCTCCGCCGGGGCGGCCCGATCCCATCAGACCGATCGCATCCGCTGCGTCCGGTTGGCCTCCTCGAGGCGTCGGCGAAGGGATTCCCTCCGGACCGGATCGGGCTCGAGGCGGTCGAGGTCCCAGGTGTCGGCGAAGACCCGTCCGCGATCCAGGCCCAGGCCGTGTGCGAGGGCGGCCTCGAGGGTCTCCGGTCGTGGCGGCGCGAACTGCCCGCGTGCCGCCAGCCACTCCAGCGCGCCATTGCCTGCCCGGGTCGGGATCAGCGACACGGTCTGTGCGCCGCAGTCGAAGGCGAAGTCGATGGACCGGCAGGCCCACTCCAGCGCCTCCGCCTCGTCGAGGAAGGGCGGGCGCACCAGCACGAACACCCTCAGGTCCATCCCGTGGTTTCGGGTCCATTCCGCCGCCCTTCGGAATCCGCCGAGATCGACGCCCTTGTTCAGGCGCTCCAGCACCCCGGGATGGGCCGTCTCGAGGCCCAGGGCCAGCTCGAGGGTGGTGCCGGCTCCCAGCGCCTCCCGGAACGGCAGCACGGTCGTGTCGCGGACGAGCCCGGGGTGACACTCGACGACGAGGCGCCCGAAGTCCCGTGCCTGCCGGGCGATTCCGGGCAGGTCCTCGCGGGGGATCGCGCGGTGGTCGAAGAACGATCCGGCATTGTAGAGCTTGAGCCACCGCGGCGGCTCCGACGCTCGCAACCGGTCCTCCTCGCGGGCGATGCGGACCTGCGCCGGCACGGCCCCCAAAGGCACGGTCTCTTCGAGGGTGTGTCGCCACAGGTCGCACATCAGGCACCGCCATGGACACTCCCGGTTGGTGAGGAACACCGTGAGGATCCGGGCCTGGCCGCCCAACGGATCGGGTTCCGTCTCCCGCAGCCAGTGCGACGGACGCCACGGGTCGAGCCCGACGGTCCGGTCGATGCCCGTGCGGCGGGCGAGGATCCAGGCGTCGCGTCCGGCCCGGGTATCAGGGTAGGGGTCGGTTTCCGATGGCGCCGGCTCAGGGTTCAATCGGCGGGCATCAAAGCCGGCCGAGGCCCCCGGAGGAAGGGCTTTCCGGTCCGGGCGGCCCGGAAGTTCGGCCGCAACTTTTCCGTCCGGTCGCTGTTGCAGGAGGGTCGTTTCGCATGTCGTACACGCCGCTGAAATCCGTCCTCCACCAGGCGGGGCTCCTGACGCCCGCCCAGTTCGACCAGTGGTCGGAGGCCTGGCGGCGTTCGGTCGAGGGGGGCGGCACCGAGCCCCGGCTGGCATTCTTCGCCCGTGAATCCGGGCTCACCGAAGAGGCCTTCCTCCAGAGACTGGCCTCCGCCCTGTCCCTCGAGCACGTCGACCTTCCCAAGCTCAGCATCGCCGCCGAGGTGCGCAAGCGCATCAGCACCAAGGTCGCCTTCCAGTTCTCGATCATCCCCTTCACCGACGAGGGCGGCCTGTTGGCCGTCGCCGTGGCCGACCCGTTCGACGCGGCGATGCTGGCCAGCGTGCAGTTCGACGTCGTCGGACCGGTCCGCTACGCCCTGGCTCCCAGGGCCGAGATCGAGAAGGCCCTCAAGAAGTACTACGGCGTCGGTGCCGAGACCCTCGACGAGATGGCCGAGGAGGACGACGCCATCGAGCTTGAGATCGACGGCGGGCGCGAGATCACCGGCGACGACCAGGACGCCAGCGTCATCAAGTTCGTCAACCAGGTCATCTGGGAGGCCTTCAAGGACCGCGCCACTGACATCCATTTCGAGCCCTCCGAGGACGAGCTGCGCATCCGCTACCGCATCGACGGCATCCTGCACCAGACGCCCCTGCCGCCGCAGATCAAGCGCTACCAGGCGGCGTTGATCTCGCGCATCAAGGTGATGGCCGGCATGAACATCGCCGAGAAGCGCCTGCCGCAGGACGGCCGCATAAACGTGCGCATCAAGGGCGAGGAGATCGACATCCGCGTGTCGACCGTGCCCACGGTGTGGGGCGAGTCGGTGTCGCTGCGCCTGCTGCTGCGCGGCAAGATCTTCTTCAGCCTCGAGAAGCTGGGCTTCGCGCCGCACGAGGACGCGTTGATCCGCGAGCTCATCGTCAAGCCGCACGGCATCATCTTGGTGACCGGGCCCACCGGTTCGGGCAAGTCCACATCCCTCTACGCGTTCCTCTCGACCATCAATTCGGTCACCAAGCGCATCATCACCATCGAGGAACCGGTCGAGTACGAGCTCAAGGGCATCAACCAGATCCCCGTGCGTTCCGACATCGGCCTGACCTTCGCCATGGGCCTGCGGCACATCCTCCGGCAAGACCCGAACGTGGTCATGGTCGGCGAGATCCGCGATACCGAGACGGCCGAGATCGCCATCCGGGCCTCGCTGACGGGTCACCTGGTCTTCAGCACCCTGCACACCAACGACGCGGCCAGCGCCTTCACCCGCCTGATCGACATGGGCATCGAGCCGTTCCTGGTCGCCTCGTCGGTCGAGGCCATCATGGCCCAGCGCCTGGTGCGCACCATCTGCCCGAGCTGCTCCAGGCCCCAGAAGATCGACCGCGACTACCTCATCAAGGCCGGGTTTCCCGAGGACGAGATCGATTCCACGGTCTTCCGCAAGGGTGTCGGCTGCGAGGCCTGCCGCCAGTTGGGCTATCAGGGCCGCACGGGCATCCACGAGTTGCTGGTGGTCACCGAGGCCATCCGTCCGCTGGTGATGAACCGGGCCTCGGCGGCCACCCTCGGTGAGGTGGCCCGACGGCAGGGCATGCGCACCCTGCGGCAAGACGGCTGGGTGAAGGTCAAGGCGGGCGTCACCACCGTGGAGGAGGTCCTGCGCGTGACGCAGACCGAGGAGCACGTCAAGAGCCTCGCCGGCGACTCCGGAGGGCTGGGCGGATGAGCATGGCCCCCACCACACCGCACGCCTGCAACGTGCTGTCGGTCGACGGGGACACCCGGCGGCTGCACCACTTTTCCGTCGGCAAGTCGGGCGTCACCCCCGCCGGCGGTTTAGAGGCCGGAACCGGCAAGCCGTTGCCGGCCAACCTCGTGGCGCGCGACTGGCGCCTGCTGGTGCGCTCCCGGCTCGACGTCGCCTGGATGCCCCCCGAGGCGGTGTTTCTCCGGGCCGTGCCGTTGCCGGCCTGCGCTCCGGAGGAGCTGGCCGGCATGATCGAGTTCCAGCTCGAGAAGCTCTCGCCGATGCCCCCGGCCCAGGTCGTCTGGACGGTCGAGAGCGTGCCTCACCCCGGCACGTCCTCCGCGAACCCGTCTTCCGCAAACCCGTCCTCCCAACATACGGCCGTCGTGACGATCGTCGCACGCAGTGTCGTGGAGGCCTTTGTCGACTCGCTCGAACAGGGGGGCTATCAGGCCGACCGCATCGAGTTGCCGGGGTTGCGTCGGCTGCTGGTGCGACCGGTCTCCGGCGACAGCCTGCGGGTGGTGCTGGAAGGGCCGGCCGACGGCCGCGTCGCCCTCATCGGGTGGTGGGTGTCGGGCGTCCTCCGGGAAGTCTCCCGGATCCGGCTGCCCGCCGAGGGGGCGGCCGACCACCTGACGGCCCATCTGCACGGGACGGCCTGGGCCGCCGAGATGGACGGCTGGCTGTCGGGCATTCCCGCAGTGACCCTGGTGGTCGAGGGTGCGGCCTCCGGCGCCGCGTCCGGACCCGCCGTAGGGTCCGCGGCATCTCCAGGGCTGGACGCGCGGACCGTCGCCCTCCGGGAGGCCCTCCGCGACTGGTCGAACCGGACCGTCGAGGTCGAGACGTCCGCCCCCGAGCCGGAGTTGGCCCGCCTGACGGCCGAGCACGCCTTGCGGCCGGTGACCGCCTCGCTCATCCCCGATGAGGTCCGCCAGCGCCAGCGGCGTCTGTATGTCGATTCGCTCTGGGTGAAGGGCCTGACCGCGCTGGCCATGACCTATCTGGCCGGGGTGCTCGTCTACCTGGCGGTGCTCACCTTCCGACAGTCGTCGGTCGACACCCTGCGCGACGAGACCCGGGCGATGGCCCTGCAGTACACCAACACCCTCCAGATCAAGGCCCGCGTGAAGGTGCTGCAGGAGCAGTTCGCCCTGCGTTTCGCCGCCCTCGACTGCTGGAACGCCGTGGTCGAGAAGCTGCCCGAGGCGCTCACCCTGGTTCAGTTCGATTTCAAGAACGGCCGCACCCTGGTCATCAACGGCAACGCCTCCGAGGCCGACCGGGGCGAGGTCACGCGCTTCAACGACCTGTTGCGGGCCGCAACCCTCGAGGGCAAGCCGCTCTTCTCCGAGGTCAAACCCGCGACCATGTCGCCGCGCGGCACCCTCCTGTCCTGGACCTTCGAGGCCGAGCTGCGGCGTGAGGAAGGAGCCGTGCCATGACCGGCTGGTTCGATCGCCTGAATCTCGCACCGACCGAGCGGCGCATGGCCATCGTGGGCCTTTGCATCGTGGGGCTCCTGCTCAACCACGTCCTCATCTGGCCCTACTTCGCCGAGTGGGATGTCACGTCCCGGGAGCGCACCAAGCTCGAGGGCCAGAAGCAAATCTACTTCAAGGAGGTCTCCCGGAAGGCCTCCTACGAGAAGCTGCTCAAGGAACTCGAAGGGGCCGGCGGGCAGGTGCTGCCCGAGGAGCAGGCCAACCGTGTGCAGCAGGGCATCACCTCCGCCGCCGCCACCAATGGCGTCAACCTCGGACGCGTGTCCCCGCAGGTGGCCTCCCTGCGCATGAGCGCCGTCAAGGACACCAACTTCTTCGATGAGCAGATCGTCATTGTCGACCTCACGGCCAAGGAGGAGAGCTTCGTGAACTTCCTCTACGCCCTCGGCTCCAGCGACTCGATGATCCGGGTCCGCGACATGGCCCGGCTCCGGGTCGACGGCACGGGCCAGAGCCTGGGTGCCTCGGTCACCTTCGTCGCCAGCTTCCAGAAGAAGCCGAAGGTACCGCCGTCGGGCGGTCCCGGCGCCACGAAGCCGCCTCCGGCCTCGCCGGTGTCCGCGGGAAACCGCGCCGCCAAGCCGGGCATGGCCAAGCCGGCGGCAGCCGGGCAGGGGTCCGGCGCGGCCAAGCCTTCGGCAACGTCCTCTTCCAACAACGCGGCGGCCTCGTCGCGCGTCCTCGGAACCAACGCGCCAACCCAGAAGTAACCGATCGTGAACACGCGCCCCATCCCCCTCGCGGTCGCCGCGGCCCTCGTCGCCGGCAGGCTCCTTGGTCAGGCCCCGGTCCCAGCGGCTCCCGCGACCCAACCGGTGGCCGGCCTCACGGCTCCCACCCTCCTGCCTGCCGCCAACGGCCAGGGAACCGCCTCCGCGGCCTATCCCGCCCAGGTCCAGGCGGCGCAGACTGCGCCCCCGGCCTTCCCGGCGTTCCCCGAGGTTCCCGTCCGGACACGCCGTTTGGCGACCAACGCCGCCGCCGCCAACCCGGGCACCGGCGGCGCCTCGTCCGCCGCCGCGCCGGCGGCGACCGTCTCGACCAATGCCCCGTCGGCGTTGCCGAGGGCGTTTCCGCGCCCATCGGCCCGGCCGGCAGCCCCGCCCGCTCCCCCTGCACCCGGGGCGACCGCCGGGGCGAAGCCTGCCGCAGCCGCAGGGGGCGCGGCGGGCGGTGCGGCCAAGGCGGGTCAACCCTCCGAGGAGGACCAGGCCATCAACGATGCGACGCTCAAGGCCCTGCGGGAGCGGGGCGGCACCAACCAACCGAGCGATTCCATCGTCTTCAAGGACCAGGATCTGAACGTCTTCCTCGACCAGGTGTATGGGCCGCTGGTCCGCCGGACCGTGCTTCGGGCCCAGGGTCTGCCGCAGGTGCGCATCAGCATCGACACCCAGACCACGCTGACCGAGAGCGAGGAGGTCCAGATGTGGGACACGGTGCTCGCGCTCAATGGCATCACGATGATCCCGCAGGGGGAGAAATTCGTGACGGCCGTGCCCGTCGCGCAGGCGTTGCAGGAGGGTGCCCGGTTCTCGAACATGCCCTCCGACCAGTATGCCGAGGCCAGCCAGTTCGTCACCCACGTCGTCACCCTCAAGCATGTGGCCATCGAGGAGGCCGTCCCGACGATCACGCCCTTCGCCAAGAACGCCAACGGCATCGTGGCCCTGGCAAGCACCAAGACCCTCGTGCTGCGCGACTACGCCATCAACGTGAAGCGCATGCTGGAGATCCTCGCCAAGATCGACATCGAGGTGGAGGAGGACTTCCAGCTCGAGGTGATTCCCATCAAGTACGGCAAGGTCGACGAGATCTACGCGACGCTGACCAGCGTCATCGGCGGCGGTGGCGTCAGCGGCACCCCGGGCGGTGGCGTCGGTGGGGTGGGCGGCATGGGCGGGATGGGAGGCATGGGTGTCGGTGGCATGACTGGCCGGCGCGGCGGCGTGGGTGGGATGGGAGGCATGGGGACCGGCTTCAACAACCAGTTCGGCGGGGCGGGACAGTTCGGTGGCGGGATGAACCAGTTCGGCGGCGGTGGCCGTTTCGGCGGTGGATCCCGCCTTGGGGCCCAACAGTTCCAGGGAGGGGCCGCCCAGGCCGGCGGAGCTGCCGTCAACACCGGGACCTTCCAGAACCGCTTCAACGCGATGGGCCGGGGCGGGGCGGGTCCAGGGTCCGGGTATGGGGGGCTCTCCGACCTGCTGCAGACCGTCAGCATCACGGCCGACACGCGATCCAATTCGCTGATCGTCTATGGCAACAAGAAGGACATCGCCAAGCTGCGCGAGGTGCTGGTCAAGGTCGACACGCTCCTCCCGCAGGTCCTCGTCGAGGCGATCATCATGGAGGTCAACCTCAGTTCCGGCTGGAACTACGGCGTCAGCGCGGCCCAACGTCCGGCGCAGTTCGGCGACAATGCCAACAACCGTGGCGGCGGGGTGGTGAACAATCCCTCGGGCGCGCCGCTGGGGACGGGCTCCGATTTCCTCCGGCAGCTGGGACGTTCCACCGGCGGGGCGGTCGGCACCAACGTGGTCAGCGGCATCCCGGCGACCTCGGGTTCCGGCCTCTCCTACTTCGCCCAGATCGGCCAGAACTGGGACATCGCCTTGAGCGCCATCGCGGCCGACAGCCGGGTCAACGTCATCCAGCGACCGAGGGTCATCACGTCGCATGCCACTCCGGGCAGCTTCTTTGTCGGCTCCGAGGTGCCCTTCGTCTCGGGCTCGTTCTTCGGCGGAGGAACCTTCGGCAACAGCCAGTCGATCACCCGCCAGCAGGTGGGTGTCGGCCTCAACGTCACCCCCTTCATCACCCCGGACAACCTGGTGGTCATGCAGATCGACCAGACGGTCGACAACCTCGGGGCGAACCTGGATCTCGGCAACGGCCTCAGCGCCCCGCAGACCCAGACCCGGTCGGCCAGCTCATTCGTCACGGTGCGCGACAAGGATGCGGTGCTGCTGGGCGGCTACATCACCACCAGCACCGACAAGCAGAAGTCGGGGGTGCCCCTTCTCAAGGACATCCCATATCTCGGGGCCGCCTTCTCGAAGCGCAGCCAGAACAATTCCCGGACGGAGCTCATGATCCTCATCCGTCCCAGCATCCTTGCCACCCCGGCCGACGCCGGCGAGGTGGCCGATCAGGAGCGCCAGCGGTTGCCGGGCGTGCGGGTTGCCGAGAAGGAGTTCGAGAACAACGAGAAGTCCGAGGCCCGCAAAGCCAAGCGCCAGCTCAAGGAAAAGTAATCCAGCCTCCCGCAGGCCGGCGGCTGCGGGTCCACCGTGGGCCCTTTTTCTGGAGCCACTCGAAGCCTTCGGGTGGCTCCCAAGGCTTTCCCGAGGTCTTTTTGGGGCGGCACTTCCGCGCGCGCGCAAGGTTCGGCTACCGTCCACTTCCAGCGGCTTCCGACTCGATGGTCATCGACCCGACCGGATTCGGCGTGTGAAGGGCCCCGCCGTGGTGGTTCGATAACGATATCTATTGAGTCTCGCACAATAGAGTGACTCGTCCAGGACTTGCGGGTGGGGGAAACGGTTGTCACCGTAACACGCGAGCCTCAATAATTGCGGAGGTCGACAGCGCCGGGTCCTCCGCAACGCGCCGGCAATCCAGCTCCTCGCCCATTCGATCCTCCGACGCGTGTCCAAGGCCCACTACAAACGAGCCTGTCCCTCGAAGCCAAAGAGCTAAAAGCCAAAGAAAACTTCAAGAACGAGCCTGTCCCCTTACCGCCAGAGGGGGTAGGGGAAGGGGATCCAACGAGCCTGTCCCTCCACCGTCTGGGTTTTCCCGCCATCGGCGTTTTTTGGTCTTGGAACCGTGGAGGAGCCTTCGTCGGCCTGGGATCTCTGTGGCTCACCTTGGCTCATGGCCTGTCCCTGAACTCTCCGAAAAGCGGAGCATGCGAGCCTGTCCCCAAAGCACCGTTCCCCAACCACCCCTGGAGCATTTCTCAGGATCGGTCGGACCGCATTGGCAGTTGCCGGTTGGGGACAGGCTCCTCAGATTTCCCTGAGGTGAATCCCATCCTCCCTCCGACAGATGCTGCCACCCTCGATCGCCGCGGTTTTCTGGGACTCGCCAGCTCGATCCTGACGGCCGGGGCCGCTTTTGCAGCCGGTGCTGGCGCCGTGGGCGCTGTGGGACCGATGCGGCTCCAAGCCGCCTCCCCGGTGCCTTTGGAGCCCCGAATCCGCCTGGCCATCTCCTCTTATTCCTACTGGCACTTCCGGGATCCCAAGGTGTCCATCCATGAGGTCATCGAGCGGGCGGCCGCCCTCGGTGCCGAGGGGGTGGACATCCTTCATCGACAAATGGATCTGCCGGAAAAGGAGCCTTTGACCCCGCGCCACTTGGCGTATCTGGCCGACCTGAAGCGACATGCATTTCGCCATGGCATCGCCTTGGTCTGCCTGTCCATCCATCAGGATTTCGTCGATCCAGATGCCGCGGTGCGGGATCGACAGGTCGCCCACACGCTCAAGTGCGTCGAGATCGCCTCCGCGCTCGGGATCCCGTGTGTCCGGATCAACTCCGGTCGGTGGAACACCATCGGGTCCTTCGATAATCTCATGAAAGCCCGAGGTGAGGAACCGGTGCTCCCCGGGTTCACGGAGGACCAAGGATTCCAGTGGTGCATTGAGTGCCTCCAGCAATGCCTTCTGAGGGCTGCGGCGGCCGGAGTCACCCTGGCCGTCGAAAACCACTGGGGGTTGACACGGACGGTCGAGGGCATGCTCAGGATCGCATCGGCCATCGATTCCCCGTATTTCGGGCTTTTGATGGACACGGGAAATTTCCTCGAGAATCCCTACGATCGCCTCCGCCGGATAGCACCCCGGACGGTGATGGTCCAAGCCAAGGACTACCCTGGGGGTGGTGAATGGTACACGCTGGATCTCGATTACCGACGGATTGCGCAGATCCTGCGGGAGAATGGGTTCCAAGGTTGGGTTTCCCTTGAGATGGAAGGCAAGGAACCTGCCGAGACGGCGGTTCCGAAGAGTTTCAAGAAACTCCGCAAGGCCTTTGCACCCTGACGTCCTCGTCAGGGTGTTTTTCAGGAGAGCCGTGGGTCGTCTTGGGTTGGGCTCGCGTCCCTTTTCCGGGGCCTCCTTGCATTTGCCGATCCCGTGTCAGGAGCCTGTCCCCATGCGGGCCGGGAGCCTGTGCCCGTGCCTGATCTGGTGCCTCGCCTCCCGACGCGAACCTCTGCCCCCTTCGCATCGATGGCTCGCGGTCTGACAGCCAGCAGCCAAAACGCCGCCGAACCGACGAATGGCGAGCCTGTCCCCATGTCGTTGCCGCCGATCGGCAGCGGCAGGCGGCCAACTCCATTTTTTGAGGAGGCGCGGCTTCCATGAAGCTCGGGCCTGAGCGAGGGTTCCGGAGTGATCGGTTTGATTGCCGGAAGCAAGTCCCTGCCGTTTCTGTTTGCCCGTGAGGCCCGGCGAAGGGGGCAGTCGGTCGTCGCGGTTGGTTTCGAGGGTGAAACCGATCCGGCGCTCGCGTCCGAGGTGGACGCCCTAGAATGGGTTCGAGTTGGACAGTTGTCCCGGATGATCCGGGCGCTGACTTCCCGGGGTGTTCGAACCTGCGTCATGCTGGGCCAGATCGCACCGAGGAACCTTTTCGACATCAGGCCGGATCTCCGCGCCATGAACCTGCTGCTGAGGCTCAAGCACAAGAATGCCCACACGGTGTTCGGCGCCGTCGGGGACGAGTTGGCCAAGGACGGCATTGAGCTGGTCCCCGCCGTGCCTTGGCTGAGCCCTTGGATGCCCGGGGCGGGTTACCGCTCAGGAGCCGAACTGCCCGAGAGGTATCTTCCGGATATCCGGTATGCCTATGCGATCGCCAAGGAAACCGCCCGGCTCGAGATTGGTCAGACGGTGGTGGTCAAGGAGGGGACCACCCTCGCGGTGGAGGCATTCGAAGGAACCGATGCGTGCCTTGAGCGCGGCGGTCAACTCGCTGGCCGTTCGGGAGGGGGTGTCGCCGTCAAGTTGGCCAAGGCCGGGCATGATCTCAGATTCGACATCCCATGCCTTGGACCCCGCACCGTCCAGACCTGCGCGCGGAGTGGAATCCGGGTTTTGGGCTTCGAGGCCGGGATGACGCTGCTCATCGAGCTTGATGCCTTGGAGACCCTCGCTCGATCGTTGTCGGTTTCGCTGATATCGGTGGACGAAACCAACCTGTGAGTTGTCGGGGGGCCCGGTCGAGCGACCCAGGCTAGCGCCTCAACCCCGTCGGTGCCGGCTTTGCCCGGGAGGCCAGGTCGAAGTTGCTTTCGATGGTTTTCATCGCGAAACGGCCGAGGACATCGTCGAGCAGGTCGATCGAGGCATCCTGCCCTTCGATGTTGATCTCGTACCCCTCGGGTCGCGCCGAACGGTAGACGCTCATGGTCTCGCTGCCGAGGGTGAAGGAAAACCAGTGGCGTATGCTTTCGATAAGGGCGAACCCCCGGATCTGGACGTCTCCGAAGATTCGTGCTTCGCCGGTGATCTTGGCATTTCCGTACACCTTGGCACTCCCATACACCATGGCGTCTCCGAAGACCTTGGCGGACCCGAAGACCTGGGCCGTACCACCGACCTGCGCCGTCCCGCACACCTGGGCGGTACCGTGGATGAATCCGCTGCCGAAGACCCGCGCGTCCTCGTAAACCCGAGACTGCCCGGCGATCTGTGCATCACCAAAAACCCGGCACATGCCGTAGGCTCTGCCATCGGCGTAGACCAGCGCATTTCCGGAGACGTGTGCGTCCTCGTAAACCTAAGCGTCTCCGTAAACACGGGCGTTCCCGTAGATACGGCAATTCCCGAAGACGAGGGCGTCGCCGCTGACCTTGGCGTCGTCTGAAACCTGGGCTCCTTCGAAGACGTTGGGCAAGGGGCTTTGCGCGGATGACGATTTTCTCGGTGACCCTATGGACTTGTTGAGCCTCCGCATCCGGCAGGATCCGGCAAGCATCGGTCGGAGGGGATCGAACCTTTGTCCCTCATGGTCCCTCGGTTGGGTGCTGTCGTGGCCCGACGGCCAATCGACGCTCCATCCAGGTCGGGGACTCCGCAGGGCCGCTCTCCGACCTGACCACCTGAGCCCGGACCCTGAAACCGGTGGGCAGACCCGGTCTCTGGACCCAAGGGACAAGAGGGACAAGAGAGGGACAAGGGACAGGCTTCGTGATTTGCGAACAAGGGACAGGCTCTGCCTCTTGGGTTTTGGCAAGGAGAGGGAGGTGGGCGAAGCCTCGAAACCCGTTGAGACGGGCGCTCGTTCAACGACAAATGTTCTCCCCGGCGAAAATGATCCTCGTCGCAAAGACGCGGCCCAGGTTCCTGCGTCTCAAGGTCATGGGGACAGGCTAGAGGTCGTGGGGACAGGCTAGAGGTCGTGGGGACAGGCTAGGAACTTCGCGAAGGTCAGGGCACCAGGGATTGACGGTTTCAATGGCCGAATTGGGCGCCCACTCTCGGAGGCTTCGATGCACTCGGAGGGATCGACGCCATGATGTCCAAGCCCAGGTGTCGATCTGGGGATTCCAGCCTGGTCCTCGCCACCGATGGACAGGTGTCCCGGAATCCGTCCACCTTCAGGTTCACCGGATGCCTTCGGCGGGTCCAGGAATTCCCAATCCCTTGGACCCAATGTCGCGCCGGAATTGCATGCCTTCGAAGCAGATCCGTTCGCAGGCGGCGTAGGCTTCCCTCCTGGCTTCGAGCAGATCCTTCGCCCAGGCCGTCACTCCCAGCACCCGTCCGCCGGCTGTCATCACCTCGTTCATCTTCCGGGTGGTGCCCGCGTGGAATACCTGCAGGTTCTCCCGGTCCGCCAGATCGTCCAATCCGTGGATCGGAAGCCCTTTGGGGCCGGAACCAGGATAACCGGCTCCGGCGATCACCACGCAGACGCTGGTCCATGGCGACCAGCGCAACGGTGTCCTTTCGAGGGTTCCGTCGATGCTGGCACTCAATAGTTCGACGAGGTCGTTTTCAAGTCGGGTCAGGTACACCTGCGTTTCCGGATCGCCAAAACGGGCGTTGAATTCGAGGACCTTGGGACCTGATTCGGTCAGCATGACCCCCGGGTAGAGGATGCCGCGGAAGTCGATCCCCTCAGCCTCGCAGCCCGCCAGCCAAGGATCGAGGATAGATCGGCCGATCCTCTCGAGTTCCGAGCCGCCGATGAAGGGCGCCGGTGAGTAGGCACCCATGCCTCCGGTGTTCAGCCCAAGGTCGTTGTCGAAGATCCTCTTGTGGTCCTGGGCCGTCGGGAAGAGTAGGGCCGTCCGGCCGTCGCACAAGGCATGGAGGGAGATCTCCATCCCCTCGAGCAGTTCCTGGATCACGATGCGCGAACCGGCCTCGCCGAACGCGCCGCCGACGAGGATCTCCTCGATCGCCTGATGCGCCTCCGGGACCGAGTGGGTCAACAGGACTCCCTTTCCAAGGGCCAGACCGTCGGCCTTGACCGCACATCGGCCACCCAGGTCGCTGGCGAAGCTGCGCGCTTGGGACGCGTCGCCGAAGACCCCCGAACGCGCGCTGGGGATGCCGTGCCGCATCATGAAATGCTGCGAAAAGGCCTTGGAAGCCTCGAACCGCGCCGCGTTGCGGTTGGGACCCCAGATCCGCAGTCCCGATGCCTGGAACAGATCGACGATTCCCAGCGCGAGCGGATTGTCGGGACCAACGACCGTGAGATCGATCCGGTGACGCATCGCATGGTCGCGAAGCGCCTCGAGCGAATCGGCCGGGATGGGCAGGTTGGTCGCCGGGTTCCCGGAACGCAGGTGAACGGCGCAGGTCCCGGCATTCCCCGGGGCGCACGCCAATTCCACGACATGGGGTGAAGCGGCAAGCTTCCAGACCAGCGCGTGCTCTCTCCCACCCGACCCGACGACCAGAACCTTCATTGGCGCGGCCAGTCAAACAGCCGATGGGCTCATGAGGAAGCCGATTTGGAGGGTCCTTCCGGATCCTGAAGACGCCCGTAGGCGGAGGCGGATCCGCGAAGGCGCGAGCTTGCCGACGATTCGATCTGGAGTGTCCGGGGATCCTCAGGTTCGGCAGGCCCGCAGACTGAAGCAAACCTCACCTTCCCGGCCTCGGCCCGGTGGCGACTCTCCGATTCCGCCGGAGGGCCTCTGGGGGGTGTTGGAACCCTCCCGGGGCCTCGACCCGGGGCGTTCGAGTCGATGGAAGGGTTGCCGCAATCCGAGCCGACGGGCCGTGGATTCGACGAAGTCCCGCGTTCCGATCACGGCTCCGTTGCTGAAGATCGAGATTCGATGCATCAACTGTGCAACCCTGCCATGGGGGACGGAATCGGGTCGCCCCGCGGTTCGGATCGATGTCCCCGTGGGAGCAAGGATGGCGTTGGAGTCCGGGGTCGGCGCAAGGGATTGGACGACCTTTTTCCCCGCGAGCCCCAGGCGCCCATGGGCATCCTCGAGGAAGGCCTTCCGGTAGCGTCCGAAGGCCTGTCTGGCCTCCGATATCGTGCCCTCCAGGAGGGCCATCATCGCACGGTAGCCTGCGAGGGCGTCGACGTTTCCGTTCACCGCCCCGCCACAGCCGCTCCAACGGTAGGCCGCCGGGTGGGAAACCAGGCCGGCGCGGACCGGATTCAGGTCGATGTAGGCGGCGACGGTTGAAAGGGCGCGTCCCCCGGGCCCGATGAGCACGCTCTTGAAGCGCTCCTCCCAGAGCGTGCCGTGTCTTCCCTGCCGCAGGTTGTGCCACTGGCTGAAGCGTTGCTTGAGTTCCTTGAGGAACTGGCTGATGTCCCCCATCCGCCTCCAGAGGCGCTGTCGCAGCGCCTCGCGCTCCACCGGACCGGCACGGGAGAGAAGCTCGCCGATCACGCGGGTGCGCTCCGGCGAATGGATGGCCGCGATGCGTTCGATCAACTCGTCATCGTCCGGCGGATCATCCGGGCGCTTGGGAACCTCCACCAGCAGGTGGAAATGGTTGCCCATGACGCAGTGGGTGAGGATTCGCACGCCGCAGAATCTGGCGTATCCCCGGAGGAGCCGGCAGAAATGCTCCTTTTCGGTGTCACCTAACACCAGTCGCCGGTCGACCACCCGTGAGATGCAGTGGTAGAGGCCGTTGCTGGCCTCCGGAGAGGCCTTGATTCGTCGGGTTCGCATGATGGAATGGACACAGCTCCATCAAAGGATTCGTCGAGCGACGCCGGATTCTCCCCGAAAAACAGCCTGTCCCCTCCGTTTTTTTTGGCGCGGGGACAGGCTGCTTGGCTATCGTGGGCCGATGAGATTCACCCGCCGCTCCGCCCTGACGGCTGCCGCTTCGGTGGCGGCGGCCTCGCTATCCGTCCGCCTGGGTGCCGCCGACGGGGCGGCCGGTTCCAAGGGCCGGATCCGTCATTCGGTGTGCAAGTGGTGCTATCCGAAGGTGTCGGTGGAGGAGTTGGCGGTCGCCGGCAAGGCGATGGGACTGCAGTCGATCGAGCTGCTGGGCCCGGGTGATTGGGACACCGTCAGGAGGCACGGGCTGACCTGCGCGATCACAAGCAACCCGGTGAAGAATGGCCTCGGCGGAATCACCAAGGGCTTCAACCGTCTGGAGCACCATGACACGCTCGTTTCGGCCTACGAGGAGTGGATCCCCCTTGCCGCCAAGGCCGGCCTGAGAAATGTCATCTGCTTCTCGGGAAATCGGGCGGGGATGGACGATGCGCTCGGTCTCCAGAACTGCGCCGTGGGCCTCAAGCGCCTGATGGGTCTCTGCGAGAGGCACGACGTCACGCTGGTCATGGAGTTGCTCAACTCGAGGGTCGATCACGCGGACTACATGTGCGACAAGTCGGCTTGGGGCGTGGCCCTGTGCCGGGAGGTGGGATCCGGTTCCTTCAAGCTGCTCTATGACATCTACCATATGCAGATCATGGAGGGCGATGTCATCGCGACGATCCGCAGGCATCATGGGTTCTTCGCCCACTACCACACGGGAGGCGTTCCCGGCCGGCATGAGATCGACGAAACCCAGGAGTTGAATTATCCGGCGATCCTGCGGGCGATCGCCGACATCAGGTATCAGGGCTTCGTCGCCCAGGAGTTCATCCCGGCGCGCCCGGATGCCTTGGGTTCCCTCCGGCAGGCCGTGCGTCTGTGCGATGTCTGACGCGGCGCGCCCCCGGGGATCCGCAGGCCGAACCTGGGGGATGCACTCCGTCAGGCCACCGTCGATCCGGCGATCCGGCGAGGGGCGATGGAGGGAACAAAGGCAGGGTCAGAGCAGGTGCCCCATCCGGTCGCGTTTGGTCTTGAGGTAGCCCTCGTTTTCGGGATTGGGGGCAACTCGGATCGGCAATTGTTCGATGATCTCCAGGCCGTGCCCCTGAAGACCCACCACCTTCTTTGGGTTGTTGGTCAGCAGGCGGATCCGTTTCACCCCAAGGTCCGAGAGCATCTGTGCCCCGAACCCGTAATCCCTCAGATCCATCGGAAATCCCAGTTGAAGGTTGGCATCCACCGTGTCGAGACCCTGCTCCTGGAGCTTGTAGGCGCGGATCTTTGCGCCGAGCCCGATGCCTCGCCCTTCCTGCCTCATGTAGAGGATGACGCCGCGACCTTCCTGCTGGATGCGTTCCATCGCCGCGTGCAATTGAGGGCCACAGTCGCATCTCCGCGAGCCGAAGACATCGCCTGTGAGGCATTCACTGTGGACCCGCACCATCACCCCTTTGCGCCCCGAGACATCCCCCTTGACCAACGCCAGGTGCTCGGCCCCGTCGACTTTCGACGCGTAGAGATGCAGCATGAAGTCACCATAGTCGGTGGGCATCCGGATCGACTCGATGCGTTCGACGAGCCTCTCGGAGGCCCTCCGGAACTCGATCAGCGAGGCGATGGAGCAGATCTTCAACCGGTGCTTCCGGGCGAATGTGATCAACTGCGGCAGACGGGCCATCGAGCCGTCGTCGTTCATGATCTCGCAGATCACCCCGGCCGGTTTCAGTCCGGCCAGGGTCGCCAGATCGACGGCCGCCTCCGTATGTCCCGCCCGACGAAGCACCCCGCCCGCCTTCGACCTGAGGGGGAAGACGTGTCCGGGTTGGATCAGGTCGGCCGGCGTGGCCGTCGGGTCGACCATCACGCGGATCGTCCGAGAGCGGTCCGCGGCGCTGATGCCCGTGCTGACGCCCTTGGCGGCATCGACGCTGACCTGGAAATCGGTCTTATAGGCGTCCCGGTTCCTGGCCACCATCTGCTCGATTCCCAGTTGCTTGAGCCGGTCCTCGACGGTCGGCACGCAGATCAATCCCCGGCCGTGTTTGGCCATGAAGTTGATCGCCTGCGGGGTCACCTTCTCGGCGGCCATCACCAGGTCGCCCTCGTTTTCGCGGTCCTCGTCGTCGACCACGACCACCATCCGCCCCCGTCGGATGTCTCCGAGAACCGCCGGGATGGGGTGGAAGGGAACTGCCCTCTTCACCGGGATCGCGGTGACGGGGACTCTGGCCGGAGAGGTCCGAAGGGCTCGTCTCGTCGGCGGGGAAACCTTGGATGGCACGGCGAAAGCGGGATGGATCACTCGAGGCCGAGAAGCCGACGTCCCTCGGCCGTGATCATGCTCTGGTGCCAGGGTGGGTCCCAGACGATCTCCACCGAAGCGTCCTCGACCCCGGGCAGCGTGAGGATCTTCTGCTGGGCGTCTCCGGCGATGGTTGCGCCCATGCCGCATCCCGGGGCGGTCAGGGTCATCTTCACGAAGATCTTCTTGGTTCCTGCGGGGAGCGGTTCGATCCCCAGATCGTACACCAGGCCGAGGTCGACGATGTTGACAGGGATCTCGGGATCGTAGCAGGTGCGCAGCGTGTCCCAGACGGCTTTTTCATCGATATCGCCCGGGGTGGAGGTCCCGGTGACCGGGGCGGCCGGGGTGATTCCGAGGGCGTCGGCGTCCTTTGAGGCCACCCGGAACAGGCCGCCCATGGCGTGAACGGTGTAGGATCCGCCCAGGGTTTGGGTGATGTCCACCTCGGTTCCGGCCGGGAGAGTGACGGTGTTGCCCGCGGGGATCTGGACCGCATCGCAGTCTCGGGAAAGCACAACGGTGCTGACGGCATTCATGGCGGGTCGAAACTAGCGCGGAGTCTGCGAAAGAGAAGTCAAAGGTCGTTCCGGCGCGCCATGGTCTGGCGCGGCGGCGAGGGAACGACCGAGGACTGGGTAACCCTCGGAGTTGGGGACAGGCTCGTTTTGGCCGTGGTCTGGACATCTGGTTCAGCCGTCGGTCGAGGGTGCCCCCTCGGGGCGATCCTGGGGCGCGTGCTTCCGGGACATGGAATGGAGCCAGCCAAGAGAGCCAAGAGGGACAGGCTCCGCACCCCACGGATACCCGCACCGAAGTCCGCAGACCGATGTCCGGCACAATTGTCCGGGCAGGAATCCGAGGAATCCGGGGACAGGCTCGAGGCACGGGTTCGGGGCTCGAGAAGGAGGTAGCCCGATGATCCGGGCCCGCATTCGAGGGACAGGCTCCCTCTGTCAGCATCGTTCCGAAACCCGCAGAAAGTTGCCGGACTGAACTCTACGCTTTTTCCGTGTCCATGAGGACGTTTTCTTCCGGAATCAGCGCCAGCGTTTCTTCCTTCTTCAAACTGGGGCCAAGAGCCTTCCAAGCCCGGCAGGCCTACTCAAGATCCGCGTCGACAATCAAAAAGCCGATACCGCATCGATGATCCGTCGAGTTTCTGGGAAAGTTGGATTTCAAACCGGCAGGTTTCGTTGGTTTTCAAACCGTCGCTGACATCCCTGGGCAGGGCCTCGATGGGCATTCCTAGGGGAGACTTCCCGGGGATAGGCCAAGAGATCCACGCTTGGGGACAGGCTCCGAGACCGCCTCCGAGACCGCCGGAATCCCGGGTTGGCCTGGACGCCTGGTCTGGGAGGTGGCAGGTGGTGGCGGTGACGGACGCGGTGGCCGTGGGAAGTGTTTTGACGGCGGAGGGGCGCCTGGTGGAGCTCAACTTCCAATGCGAAAGTCTTTGACAGTTCGGCCCGTTCGTCCGATCAACCTCGGCAGCCGCGGGCGATCGCGGCGCTCATCCAGAGTGGCGGAGGGAACGGCCCAGTGAAGCCACGGCAACCGGTGAAGCCTCCGTGCTTCGCGTCCAGGTGCCAAATCCGGTCGAGGTCGTAGGACTTCGGCAAAGATGAGAAGAGTCGACTCCTCCAGAGCTTCACCCTTCTCGTTTCGCGAGGAGGGTTCCATTTCGGGCCACCTCGCCAGCCGGATGCGCGCCGGGACCACGCCTCGGGAAGCTTATCGATTATGAGTCAGAGCAACGGATACATGAAGGCACTCAAGTGCCGGGAGTGCGGCCGGGAGTATCCTTTGGGCGCCACCCACGTCTGCGAGTTCGACTTCGGCCCGCTCGAGGTGGCCTACGATTACGAGCGCATCCGGCAGGGCCTGACGCGCGAGAAGATCTGCTCCCGCCCCCAGACCATGTGGCGGTACCGCGAACTGCTCCCGATCGCCGGGGAGCCGACCGTTGGCGCCAAGGTGGGTTACACTCCGCTGGTGAAGGCCGACCGGTTGGCTACCCGGCTAGGGATCCGCGAGCTGTGGGTCAAGAACGACGCGGTGAATTATCCCACGCTTTCCTTCAAGGACCGCGTCGTGAGCGTCGCGTTGAGCCGGTCGGTGGAGCTGGGATTCAAGACGGTCGCCTGTGCCTCGACGGGCAACCTGGCCAATTCGGTCGCGGCCAATGCGGCGGCCTCCGGCCTGCACTGCTACGTGTTCATCCCGTCGGACCTCGAGCAGGGAAAGGTCGTCAATTCGCTGGTCTACGGGGCCAATGTGGTCGGCATCCGGGGCCACTACGACGAGGTCAACCGCTTGTGCGCCGAGATCGCCGGCAAGTACGGGTGGGCCTTCGTCAACGTCAACATGCGGCCCTACTACGCCGAGGGCTCCAAAAGCATGGGGTTCGAGATCCAGGAACAGCTCGGCTGGAGGATCCCCGAGCATACGGTGGTCTGCATGGCCTCGGGCTCGCTGTTGACCAAGATCCACAAGAGCTATCAGGAGTTCTCCAAGCTGGGACTGGTCCCGAACCGGTCCTGGAAGATCCATGGCGCCCAGGCCACCGGCTGCTCTCCGATCACCACGGCCCAGAAAGCCGGTCTCGATTTCTTCAAGCCGGTGAAACCCAACACCATCGCCAAGTCCCTCGCCATCGGGACCCCGGCCGACGGGTTCTACGCCCTCAAGGTGATGAAGGAGACCGGTGGCCATGGCGAGGATGTCAGCGACGACGAAATCCGCGAGGGCATCCGCCTGCTCGCCGAGACCGAGGGCATCTTCGCGGAGACGGCCGGCGGGGTCACCGTGGGGGTCGCCAAGAAGCTCATCGCCCAGGGGAGGATCCCGGCCGACTCCAGCGCGGTCCTGTGCATCACCGGCAATGGGCTCAAGACGCTCGAGGCCATGCTGGGCCACTGCGGGGAAGCCCGGGTCATCAAGCCCAGCCTCCGGGAGTTCGAGACCCTGCTGGATTCCGACCGGGCGGATCTGGTTGCCCCCCGTTGAAGTTAGGCGGGGGCGGGCGCCTCTGGGGTGGCACGGTGAATCCAGATCCGGAGCGGCGATCCGATCAGGTCCGCCGATCCATCACCTCCCCTACATGTCCCCAAGGTACAGATGCCGGTTGCGCCAGAGATAGGTTGCGCCGCTGTAGAGGGTCAGGGTCACCGCGAGCCATTGCGTGGCCTGCTCGAGGGTCCCGATCCAGGGTCTGCCCAGGAGGGCGAAGGAGACCACGAGGTGCCCGGCATCGCCCCACTCGGGGAGGCTCATGGCCAGCAGCGTCACAAGAATGGTCGTGATCTGGGAGATGGTCTTGTGCTTGCCCAACCGTTCGGCGGCCAGCACAACCTGCTTCGAGGCCGCCAGCAACCGGAGCCCGGTGATCGCCAGCTCCCGGCCCACGATGACGGCGACCATCCAGGCCTCGATCCGGTGCAGTTCGATGAAGGCGATGAAGGCCGAGCAGGTGAGGATCTTGTCGGCCAGCGGATCCATGAGTGCGCCGAAGTCGGTGATCAGTTTCCGTTCGCGGGCGATCTTCCCGTCGAGGTAGTCGGTGAGGCTCGCCAGACCGAAGAGCACCAAGGCGCAGGACCGGTTTCCCGGGAACTGGGCGAAGACCGCCACCCAGAACAGGCCCGTGAGGGCGAATCGGGAGACGGTCAATCGGTTCGGGAGGTTCATGAGCCCTTCCTGGGTCGGCGGGTGGGAGTGAGGGACGGCCTTCAGGGCCGCTGGGTCGACCTGGGGAGATTACGGACCGTCTCCAGGAGGGTGTCCACCTCCTCCTCGGACCCGATGGTGATCCGCAGGAACGCCTCGAGGCCGGGCGAGGCGAACCATCGCACGAGGATCTTCCGCTGCCGAAGGGCCTCCAGCCACTGGCGGGCCGGCGGTCCCGGGGGACGTACGAGGAGGAAATTCGTCTGGGACGGCAGGACCTGCCAGCCCAGCCCGGCCAGTTCCCGGCCGAGCCTGGCCCGGGAGGCGATGATGCGCCGGAAATTCCTCCGGTAATGGGGCAGGTCCCCCAAGGTGGCCAAGGCCGCCACCTGTCCGAGTCCATTGACGTTGTAGCTGTCCCGGATCCGGTGCAGGGCGGCGATCAGTTCGGCATGACCCACCCAGTAACCGACCCTCTGGAAGCACAGGGAATAGGCCTTGGAAAAGGTGCGCGAGACGAGGACATGGGGATGTTTCAGGCAAAGTTCGAGGGCGTTTTCCTCGGCGAAGTCCACGTAGGCCTCATCCAACACGACCACGCCCTTCATGGCGGCGCAGAGCGCATCCAGTTCCCGGGAGGGGTATCCGCGCCCGCTCGGTGCGTTCGGGGTGGTCACGAAGGTCAGGGCCGCGCGGAAGTCCCACAGACCCCCGGACTGAAGGTTCGCGACCGACGGCAGGCCGAAGTCCGGCAACAGGGGCACCGGGTGGGTGATGGCCCCGTGGGTCTCGGAAAGGACCGGATACAGCGAGTAGCTGGGAGACAGGTACTGCACCCGGTTCCGGGAGGCCGTGTCGTTTGGAGTCATCCCGGGGGCGGACGGTTCCACGAAGGCCCGGACCCCCAGGGCCAGCAATTCATCCGAACCATTGCCGACGATGATCTGATCCGGAGAACAGCCGTGAAGGCGGGCCAGTCGCTCCCGGAGGGGTTGGGCTGTCGGATCGGGATAGAGGCGCAGTCGCCCGTCCACGGCCGAAGCCACCGCCGACAACACCTTTGGGGAAGGTGGGTAGGGGTTCTCGTTGGTGTTGAGTTTGATCAGGCCCTTCACCATGGGTTGCTCCCCCGGAACGTAGGCGTGCAACCGCCGGACCAGGGGGCGGACCAGATGGACAGGGGACCCGTTTCGCGGGGAGGAGGCTTTCGGCACGGCGTGGGCGGTGGGTCGGTGGTCAATTGAGGACAGGCCGGGTGGGTCGGGAGTGTCCCGGGCCGGATGTCCTGTCCAAGGGGTCCGCCCGGCCGGGGACAGGCTCTTAGCATTCGGTTCGTCCCGACCAAAGGACAAACTTGCGATCCCTGCGGCCTGGTGGACGGCAAGAATTGCCTGCCGGGATGGAATCCACCGTCCGGCGGGTCGAACCGACGGGACCCGTTGATGGGGACAGGCTGTGCGGTGAGCTGGATGGCGGGTTGTTGGGGGCCTCGAGGGGACAGGCTGTGTTCTTGGGGTGGGGGCGTGGGGACAGGCTGTTTGCGGGGCCTTGGGGGGCCGGGTTGGAAGATCCCCTGGATGAACTGGGAGTCGCGCGAAAGGGCAGGGAACGACCGTTGGCGACACGGGACCGTGGGCGAAGCGAAGGGACAGGCTTCAACGATTGGGCTCCAACGATTGGGGGGGGCGCCAACCACGAGACGCGGCGCTTGCCTCGCCGGGGGGTGGACGTAGCTTTACGCGACCTGCTCCGGCGGGTCCGTTCATCCATGACCCTCGAGTCCTTGTCGCAGCATCCCGATTCCTTCGTCCACCGCCACATCGGTCCCCGGCCCGGGGAATGGGATGAGATGGCCCGGGCCTGCGGGCATCCGTCGCTGGATGCCCTGGTCGAGGCCGCCGTGCCCTCCGCAATCCGCCGGGCCGACGGGCTGGTCCTGCCCGGGCCGTTGGGCGAGGCCGCCGCCTTGGCCCGGCTCCGGTCGATCGCCTCGAGGAACCGGGTGTTCAAGTCGTACATCGGACTAGGCTACCACAACACGATCACCCCGCCGGTGATCCAGCGGAACATCCTCGAGAATCCCGGCTGGTACACCCAGTACACGCCCTACCAGGCGGAGATCTCGCAGGGACGCCTGGAGGGCTTGCTGAACTTCCAGACCCTGGTCTGCGACCTGACCGGGATGGACATCGCCAATGCGTCGCTGCTGGACGAGGCTACGGCCTGTGCGGAGGCGATGACCCTGTGCCGCCGGGTGAAGGAGGCCGATGCCCAGCGGAACACCTTCTGGATCGACTCGGATTGCCACCCCCAGAACATCGACCTGGTCCGGACCCGGGCCGAGGCGCTCGGGTTGCAGGTCGTCGTGGGCGACCGGAACCATCCGGCCTTCGGGCCCGAGGTGTTCGGCGCCTTGGTCCAGTACCCGGGGAGTTCCGGCGGGGTTTGGGATCCTTCGGCCCTGGTCGAGGCCGCCCATCAGGCTGGCGCGCTTGTCGTCCTCGCGGCCGATCTCCTCGCGTTGACCCTGCTCAAGACCCCGGGCGATTGGGGAGCCGATGTCGCCGTCGGCAGCGCGCAACGCTTCGGCGTGCCGCTCGGCTTCGGGGGGCCGCACGCCGCCTTCTTCGCCACCCGTGACGCCTTCAAGCGGTCCATGCCGGGACGCCTCGTGGGCGTCTCCAAGGATTCCCGGGGTCGGACGGCGCTCCGGCTCTCGCTCGGCACCCGCGAGCAACACATCCGGCGCGAGAAGGCCACCTCGAACATCTGCACGGCCCAGGCGCTCCTGGCCAACATGGCGATGGCCTACGCGGCCTACCACGGGGCGGAGGGGTTGAGGGCCATCGCAGCGAGGATCCACGGGTTGACCGGGCTGCTCGCGGCTGGCTTGCGCCGCCTCGGCCTGGTCACCGTCAACGCCGGGTTTTTCGACACGCTCACGGTGGAGGTGCCGGATGCGGCCGCGGTCCACCACGCGTCCGAATCGCTGGGGATCAACCTGCGGCGGATCAGTGCTACGCACGTCGGCGTGAGCCTCGACGAGACCGCGGGGCCTGAGGATGTCCAGAGGATCCTCACCGCCTTCCACCTGGGCCAGACCCCGCCGTTCACGCTGGGCGACCTGGAGATCGTCGTGCCGGTCCTCCCCCGGCGGACCAGCCCCTTCCTGACCCACCCGGTCTTCCGTCGGCATCGCAGCGAGACCGAGATGCTGCGCTACCTCCGGCGGCTGGAGGTCAAGGACCTGTCGCTCTGCCACAGCATGATCCCGCTGGGCTCGTGCACGATGAAGCTCAATGCCTCGGCCGAGATGTTTCCGGTCAGCTGGCCCGAGTTCGGCGCGATCCACCCGTTCGCGCCGCTGTCCCAGACCCGGGGGTACCAGCAGCTCTTCGAGGAACTGGAGGCGTGGCTGGCCTCGTGCACCGGCTTCGCCGGCGTCTCGCTGCAGCCCAACAGCGGTTCCCAGGGCGAGTACGCCGGCCTGCTCCTCGTGCGCGCCTGGCACCGCAGCCGTGGCGAGGGCCATCGCAACGTGTGTCTCATCCCGACCAGCGCCCACGGCACCAACCCGGCCTCCGCCGTGATGGCCGGCATGACGGTGGTCCCGGTGGCTTGCGACGCCGACGGCAACATCGATGTCGCGGACATCCGCCAGAAGATCGCCCTCCACGGTCCGGACCTCGCGGCGCTCATGATCACCTACCCCAGCACCCACGGCGTGTTCGAGGTGGCGGTGAAGGACATCTGCCAGTGGGTCCATGAGGCCGGCGGCCAGGTGTACATGGACGGCGCCAACATGAACGCCCAGGTGGGGTTGACCTCGCCCGGGGCGCTGGGAGCCGATGTCTGCCACCTCAACCTCCACAAGACCTTCTGCATTCCCCACGGCGGCGGCGGACCGGGCGTCGGCCCGGTCTGCGTCGCGGCCCATCTGGTGGATTTCCTGCCCGGCCACGCCGTCGTGAACCTGGGCGGCGAGGACCCCATCGGGGCGGTCAGCGCGGCCCCGTGGGGAAGCGCCTCCATCTGCACGATCCCGTGGATGTACCTGCAGATGATGGGGGCCGAGGGTCTGACCGCCGCCACCCGGGTGGCCATCCTCAACGCCAACTACATCGCCCAGCGCCTGGAGCCCTATTTCCCGACGCTCTACCGGGCCAACGGGTGCGTGGCCCACGAGTGCATCCTCGACCTGCGCCAGTTCAAGAAGGTGACCGCCGAGGACGTCGCCAAGCGCCTCATGGATTACGGCTTCCACGCGCCCACGCTCAGCTGGCCGGTGGCCGGCACCCTGATGGTCGAGCCCACCGAGTCGGAGCCGCGTGCCGAGTTGGACCGCTTCTGCGAGGCGATGATCTCCATCCACGCCGAGATCCTCGAGGTCGAGTCGGGCCAGGTGGATGCCCGGAGCAACCTGCTCAAGAATGCGCCCCATACCGCCGACCAGATCGCCTCCGAGACCTGGGATCGGTCCTACAGCCGGGATCGGGCGGCCTTTCCGGTGGCCGGTCTGCGGGAGTTCAAGTTCTGGCCCGCCTCGGGTCGCGTCGACAACGTGTTCGGGGACCGCAACCTCGTGTGCTCCTGCGTGGGCATGGAGGCCTATTCGGGTCACGCCCCGACGGCCTCCTGAAAACGGGGGTTGGCCCCAACGGGAGGGGGGCGACAGAAGGTCTCCGGGGTCCGCCACCGGGACCCCTTTGGGGAGCTTCCGTGCTGTCCGCAACGAGTCGTTGGGGGCTGAACCCCGGGCTGAACCCGGGGCTGACCGGGACACATCGGTGGACCGATGCATGGCCGTACCCCCAAGTGGGCCCGAATTGGGGCAACGAACTTGGGCAATGATTTCGGGGACCGTTTTCGGGGAACGAACGTACGTACCTGCAGCCCAGACCGGTGAACTCCTGCCCTGGAAAGCGGGCGTTTGGTTGTGGTTGAGCCGTATGGATCCGCTGGGGGAGCGGTGCGTTGGCCGGGGGGCCGGGGGATGTGCTGGGAAATGGTGCGCGATACAGGGTTCGAACCTGTGACCCCTACCGTGTCAAGGTAATGCTCTACCACTGAGCTAACCGCGCAACCGCTCGGAGCGGCGAGAAGCTAGGTTCCATGGCGGAACCTGCAAGGTTTTTGTTGGTCCATTCCCGGGCCGACCGATCGCGCTGCGGATGCGTGAGGGCTCCCAGAGTTGAGGCTCTGCGGGACCTCGGGGCGGGGGGAGGCGGTCGTTCCGGGACCTCCCGGAGGATTGGTCCCCGGCGTGGGGGGACTGCGACGTCACGTCGCGGGATTTGCATGGCGGCCTTCGGGGGGAGGCGTAGCCTTCGGCCCATGTTGGCGGCGTTGTCCGGATTGGTTGCGGGGCTTCTCCATGTGCTGGCCGGGCCGGACCATCTGGCGGCGGTGGCCCCGCTCGCGGTGAAGAGCCATCGCCGCGCCTGGTTCGCCGGGGTGCGCTGGGGAATCGGCCACTCGGCCGGCGTCGTGGCGATCGGCATCCTGGCCATCCTGTTCCGCTCCGCGATCCCGGTGGCGGGGGTCTCGTCGATGAGCGAGCGCCTGGTTGGCGTGCTGTTGATCGCCATGGGGTTCTGGATGGTGCGGCAGGCCCTGCGCGTGGAGGTCCACGCGCACGAGCACCTGCACGACGGCAGCCGCCATGGGCATGTCCACTTCCACGGTCCGGGTCATTCGCACGTGGTGGGGGGTGCCGGTGACGAGGTCGACCCGCACGGGGCCGGTCACGGTCATGGGCATGCGGCCCTCGGGATCGGCGTGCTGCATGGGTTGGCGGGGAGTTCCCATTTCCTGGGCGTCCTTCCCTCGCTGGGCTTCACGCGTCTGGCCGATTCCATCGCCTATCTCCTGGCCTTCGGCGTGGGCACCGTGCTGGCCATGGCCGGCTTCTCGGCCTTGCTCGGGCGTCTGGCGGAGCGCTGGGCGGGACGGGCCCGTCGCGGTTACCGCGGCCTGTTGTGGGCCTGCTCGGCGGTGGCGTTCGGCGTCGGCGGATGGTGGTTGATTGCCGGTGGGGCCTGATGGCCGGGAGGAGATCGCCCATGGCCTCTGGAGGTCCGCCAGTCTACCGCGGGAGGATCGCCCCGTCCCCGACGGGTCACCTGCACCTCGGGCATGCCCGCACCTTCTGGATCGCCCATGGCCGGGCCGAGTCCCACGGGGGGGTGTTGGTGCTGCGCAACGAGGACCTCGACGGCGACCGGGTCCGCCGGGAGTTCGTCGAGGCCTTCTTCGAGGACCTGCGCTGGTTTGGCATCCGCTGGCAGGAGGGGCCGGACTGCGGCGGACCCCATGGCCCCTACTCGCAATCGGAGCGTAGGGCGGTCCACCAGGAGGCCTTCGAGCGGTTGCGGGCGGCCGGTCAGGTCTACCCGTGTGTCTGTTCGCGCAAGGACATCCAGGCGGCGGTCCGGGCGCCCCATGCCGCCGACGACGAGCCTCTCTACCCCGGCACCTGCCGCTGCCGTCCGGTTGACGCGGTTTTGGCAGGCCGGCCGGTGTCGTGGCGCTTCCGGGTGCCCGACGGGGAGGTCCTCACGTGGAACGACGGCGGGCAGGGCTCGCAGGCCAGGATCGCGGGACGGGACTTCGGCGACTTCGTGGTCGTGCGGCCGGATGGGGTTCCCAGCTACCAGCTGGCCTGTGTGGTCGACGACCATGCCATGGGCATCACCGAGGTGGTGCGGGGAGCCGACCTGCTCGTGAGCACGGCCCGCCAGATCCTGCTTTACCGGGCCCTGGGTTGGGCTCCCCCGGCGTTCTTCCACTGCCCGCTCCTGTCCGATGCGCAGGGGGTGCGCCTGTCCAAGCGGCATGCGGCCCTGAGCCTGCGGACGTTGCGGGACACGGGAGCCCATCCGTCGGAGCTGCGGGCGGCCTGGTGAGTCCGGCCGGTGAGTCCTGCCGCACACGGGAGTGGGGCGGACAGGCTGGGGAGGGTTCGGGTGCGACCGGTTTGCCCCTGGTTTCGGCTCACGGTTTGCCCAGCCGGAAGAACCGCAGGTTCTCGGTCGGTTGTGGCAGGGCCACGTTCTGGCCGGCCTCCGCGCGGATCGTCTCGTCGGATGGCAGCCACGGCGTCACGAGCGACTTGCTTTCCTGCAGCTCGAACCCGACGGCCGTGACCGGCCAGCTCAGCCGGATCTCCCCGGCCACGCCCCCGACGTCGAGTCTCGGCGCGGCGGCCGAGGACGGCCTCAGCAGCCCGGACAACTGCAGCGCGAAGCGCAGGTCGGAGCTGTCGGCGGCGAACTGGTGCACTTCCACCGCGAGCACGTTCGTGCCCGGGCGGAGCCACTTGGGATCGACCGAGGCCTCGTACACCGTGGTTTCGTCGCTGCCGCCGACGCTTGAGTTGGCCCGGGTGGCCGACGTGAGCGTCCCGGTCGGCAGGTTGCTGCGGAAGATCTCGGTGCCGTTGAGGTACACGGCCGCGCCGTCGTCCCGGATCAGCCCGAGGTTCACCGAGAGGAACCGGGTGGGGTCGTCCACCGAGAAACCGTGGCGGAACCAGGTCGTCATGTGCTTGGCGGAGGCGGAAGGTCCGAAGCGCACGGTCGTGACGATGTTGTCGTCCCCGTAACCGAGCGGGGCCGCACCCCGGATCCAGGCGCTGTCATTGAACCCCGCCGATCTCCAGAGGGTTCCGGCCAGGTCGCCGGTGTCGTAGTAGCGCCATTGCGCTCCCAGGGGCACCAGGGCGACCTGGGCGAGGTCTCCCGGTTGGGAGGCCTCCAGGTTCGCTCCTTCGACCGATCCGCTGATCGTCAGGGGATTCGAGAACCCGGACGGACTGAAGATGTAGCCTTCGCCGATGGCCTTGAGGGTGTAGGTGCCGCGGGAAAGCCCGGCCAGGGTGTAGGATCCGTCGCTGACCGTGTAGGTCTGCTGGGTGTTGGACACCTCGACCCGGATCCCGGGCACGGGTTTGCCGCCCTCGAGGACTCGGCCCGAGATGCGGAATGTCGTGGGGTTGCCGATGCGCACCAGGACTGCGGTCGATCCCTCGCCACCCTTCATGTCGCTGACGGTGCACCGCACCGAGTACTCACGGGCCGTGCTCCAGGAGCGGCTGACCCGGTCGGTGTTGGCGGCCACGATGCTGTTGTCCCCGAAGTCCCAGGAGTAGGCCAGGGCGTCCCCGTCGGGATCCGAGGCCGTCGCCGTGAAGGTGACCGGGGCTCCGCTGAAGGTCGAGGTGGCGCTGGCGGACAGGGTGACCGTGGGTGGCTGGTTGTTGGTGAAACGGCCGAGGTTCACCTGGAGGTCGAGCGACTCGGGCACGGTGCCGCCCTTGGCCAGCGGGGTGATGTGGATGCCGGCCGCGCGGTCGGAGAAGGTGCGTCCGATGAGCAGTGCCGAGTCGTTCTTGCCGTCGGGCGACCCGGGCGTGACGTCCAGCAGGAGCGACGGCTGGTTTTCCGAGCGGGCCCATCGCAGCCCGACCCCGTCCATGAGGGCCGGGCGGTCGTTGAACCGCTGGCGGAACTCGAGCCAGTAGTTGGTCCGCGTGTTCCGCGCGATCCTCACGGCCCGGGTCGTGGCGGCGTTGGTCGCATCGTGGGCGAAGAGCCGGTAGGTGCCCGAGGCGGTCACGATGCGGACCTGGCTGGTGGGCAGCCAGTCGAGGAAGTTCTTGTAGCGGGCGTTGAAATGGCGGCGGCCGGCCGTGGCGTTGCCCATCGTGTCGAAGCTGTCCCCATACTCCACATTGCTTCCGGGGCCGATGATGCTCTGGCCTCCGGTGTCCCAGGAGTTGGCGTGGGCGAGGCCGAAGTTGTGGCCCAGTTCGTGCGAGGCGGTCCCGCCGGCCGCGTCGAAGGAGGCCCGGATCCAGGAACCGGGGGTGCCTACGTAGGCCAGACCCGCCCAGTTGAACCCCGGGACGGCCCCGACGCAGATGAGGTCGAAGTCGAAGGACGCCGTGTTGAATCCGGCCGCACGGGCCGCGTTCCGGGCATCGGTCCGCAGCACCGACGGGTCGGAGGCGCCATAGACGGCGGCGGTCTTGGGCATCCGGAGGGTTGCCGTCATGGCACTGCCCCCGCCCAGCGGACGGAACGTCGTCCTGCCGAAACTTTGCTCGAGGTAGAACGAGGCGATGCCGTTGAGCATGTTCGTCCCGGCCGCATCGCCGAGGGGCGCTCCGGCGAGGTCGCTGAAATCGCAGCGGATCATCAGCAGGCGCTTGAGGCCCTCGGTGTAGGCCGACTTCGGGCGGAACACGCCGTCGGCATCGGTGCCGTTGCCTTGGTCGAGGGCCGCCAGGAGGAGCCGCCCGTTGTAGTTCTCGGTGTGCGCCGCGCTGCACAGCCACGCCGGGTGCCCCCCGGCATCGACCGGCACCTCCTCGGCGAAGGCGGTGACCGGTTCATTCGACACCGCGCAGAGCGCGTCCTTGGCCGGGATCGCGGCGCGCGCGGCCTCGTCCGGGTCCAGGATTCGCACGGCGTTGGGGTCGAGCGCGAAGAGGTTCCCGAGGGCGATGCCATGCAGCGGGATGCCGCTCAGGGTCGGGCGGAGGAGCGCCGGTCCGTAGGTGTGGGCCCGCCAGGCGCGGTCCCCGATGGACACCGTCCGGTACACCGGCTCGAACGGTCCGGTGTGACCTGGGGAAGGGATGGCGGCCAGCACCCCGAAATCGCCGCGGCCGTCCACCGGTTCCTCCAGGTGGGCGATCATCGATGCCGGCAACGCCTCGCGAAGGCCTCCCGGCAGCGCCAGTTCGAGGGCCCGTCGGGGGTCGGACGGGATGAGTTCCTCGAGTTCCCGTCGCCGCTGGCGGGCCAGTTCGAGGCCCTCGGCCTCCAGGCCCCGTCGGGCGTCGGGGGATGATTCGGCGAGATAGCGTCGGGTCCAACCGGCGAACCGGGCAAAGGCCGGCTCCGGCACCGAGTCCGACCACCGGCTGGCCCGGGAGGCCGGCACTTGGGGCGACGTGGGTCGCGGCGGCGGCAACTGCCGGGCAGCGGTGGCGCCGGTCGTCGACGTCGGACCCGGCGTCCGATGGGCGGTGAGGGGTGCCGCCGATCGTTGCGCCGATCCCGGGCGGGTTGAGGCATCCGTCCGCCGGGCCGGCGAGTCCGAACCGGCAGGGGGCCTCGGGGGTGAGCCCGGCCGAAAGGCTCCGAGCCAGCTTCCTCCGATGGCGATGGCAACCAGCAACGGGCCGATGACGCGTCGGTTCATGGTGGAACGGATTATGCAACCTCCGTGCCACAACTCCCACCCCAATCCCATTCCCCAAGGGACAGGCCCATCCAAAGGGACAGGCTCATCCAAAGGGACAGGCTCATCCAAAGGGACAGGCTCATCCAAAGGGACAGGCTCATCCAAAGGGACAGGCCCATCCAAAAGGGCGGTGGATCAGGGAGGAGCAAAAAGTCGACTGAAAGAATGGGCGTTTGGATGGAATCGGGTTGGGTTGCTGGAACTCTGGCAAAAACGGCCGAAAAATGGGGAGCAATAAAACTACATCAATGCAGTTGACATACATGAGATTTAGTTTCAGCCTCATCCCGGCATGAGCACGCAAGCCAGCGCCGGGGGTCCGGAACGGGACGGTTCCCGCGATCCCCAGGTGGACCGGATCGCCGTCGATGATCCGTCGGAGTGGATCGACACCCTCAACCCTTGGATCGCTTCCCTTCGCTTCGGGGTGATCCAGTTGGTGGTGCACGAGGGCCGGGTCGTGCAGATGGAGCGGACCGAGAAGGTTCGCCTGTCGGGTGCGGCCGGGAACAAGGGAACGAAGGGGGACGCATGAGCTTGGCGCGATGCATGAACCTGGCGCGATGGTTCCAGGCCGTCGCCGGGTCGGCGCTCATCCTATGGGGTTCGTGGTTCGGGGCGGCCGGCGCCCAGGCCAAGGATGTCCAGTTGCTGAATGTCAGCTACGACCCGACCCGCGAATTCTACGCCGAGTACAACGAGTGGTTTGGCCAGTACTGGAAGGCCAAGACCGGCGACGGCGTGAAGGTCACCCAGTCGCACGGCGGCTCCGGCAAACAGGCGCGCTCGGTCATCGACGGGTTGCGGGCCGACGTGGTCACGCTGGCCCTGTCGTACGACATCGATGCCATCGCCAAGAAGCCGACCCTGGTGTCGCCCGACTGGCAGAAGCGCCTGCCCGAGAACAGCAGCCCCTACACGAGCCTGATCGTGTTCCTGGTCCGAAAGGGCAACCCCAAGGCCATCCGCGACTGGTCCGACCTCGTCCGCCCCGGCGTGGGCGTGATCACGGCCAATCCCAAGACTGGCGGCGGGGCGCGTTGGAACTTCCTGGCCGCCTACGGGTATGCCCTGAAGCAGGCCGGGGGCGACGAGGCCAAGGCGGTGGAGTTCGTCCGCCGGCTCTATGCCAACGTGCCGGTGCTCGATTCCGGGGCCCGTGGCTCCACGGTCACCTTCATCGAGCGGGGCGTGGGCGACGTGCTCATCACCTGGGAGAACGAGGCGCTGCTGGCCCAGCGTGAGTCGACCTCGGCCGGACTCGAGCGCGTGGTGCCCTCGGTGAGCATCCTGGCCGAACCCCCGGTCAGCTGGGTCGACGGGGGCGTCCAGCGCAAGGGCACCGCCGAGGTGGCCCAGGCGTACCTGCAGCAACTCTACAGCGAGGCGGCCCAGCGGCTGGCGGCCAAGCACTTCTACCGGCCTCGCAATGCCGCCGTCGCCGCCGAATTCGCCGCGCAGTTCCCCAAGGTGGACCTCTTCACCATCGATGAGGTCTTCGGCGGCTGGGCCAAGGCCCAGAAGCGCCACTTTGCCGAGGGGGGCACCTTCGATGTCATCACCCGCAAGGACGGAACCGCCGCCAGCGCCACCCCATGAATGTCGCCACCTCCATCCCGCCGGCCGAGAGGGCCGTCGCTTCCGAATACCTGCCCGTCTTCGCGGCCGCTGACCGACGGGGCGTCCCACCGATCCCGACCGGGGCCCCGGCCGTCGCCCCGGCCCGCCGCACGGTCCGCTCGATTGCCAAGGTGCTCGAGCCGTTGGAGCGGTGGGCCCGCGACTCGCGCCGGCTGGTCGGGATTTCCCATGCTCCCGTCCAGATCGGCGGAGAAGGGTATTCCCTGCCCAGATACCTCTACGTCGGCCGCAAGGGCGGGGGAGACCTGCAGCGCATCGGGATCTTTGCGACCCTGCATGGCGACGAGCCCGAGGGGGTCCTCGCGCTGGGCAGGTTCCTCCAGACGCTGGAAGACCATCCCGAGATCGCCGAAGGCTACGCGGTGTTCCTCTATCCGCTGTGCAACCCCACGGGGTATCAGGACGGCACACGACACAACCGCGCCGGCGTGGACCTGAACCGCGAGTTCTGGAAGCAGTCGCCCCACCCCGAGGTGCGCTTCCTGGAGTCCGAGATCTGGATGCAGGCCTTCGACGGGATCATCACCCTGCACAGCGACGACACGAGCCAGGGACTGTACGGCTTCGTGAAGGGCAGCGTGCTCTCCGAGCACTTGCTCCAACCGGCGCTGCTCGAGGCGGGTCGGTACCTGCCGCGCAACCATGGGGCGGTGATCGACGGGTTCGATGCCCGCTCCGGCATCATCCACAACGGGTACCCCGGCATGCTGCAATCCATCCCGGGCATGTCGCGCCCGCCCTTCGAGATCACGCTCGAGACCCCCCAGCGCGCCCCGCTGCACCGGCAGGTCGACGCCCTGGTGGCCGCCCTGCAGACCATCCTGGTCGAGTACCGCTACCTCCAGGCCATCGCCCAGAACATCTGAGTTCCGATTCTTGGCCGACCCCTTCCCGGGGAGGCCCCGCCCCACCCCGAGACCCACCGGACCCCCGGAGGCATTGCCCATGAAATCCAACCGTCCATGTCTCCTGCAGTCCTTCGTCCATCGACCGCACCCCGTTCCGGAGGAGCGGCCTTCACCCTGATCGAACTCCTGGTGGTGATCGCCATCATCGCGATCCTTGCCGGGATGCTCCTGCCCGCCCTGTCCCGGGCCAAATCCACCGCCAAGCGCGTGCAGTGCCTGAGCAATGTCCGGCAGATCGGCAGCGGCTACCTGCTCTATCTCCAGGACAATCAGGATCGCTATCCCAACCATGTCACGGAGCGCACGGCGCCTTCCGGGACTCCCGACACCTTCGAGGCGCGGGCTCCCTATTCGTATCGGCAGGTGCTCATTCCCTTCCTCGGCGGGGCCACAAATGTGTTCCGCTGCCCCAACGGTCCAAAATGGGAGCCGCCGAAGCCCGGGGCCTGGTTCACCACCGACTACGGCAACAACCACAACGAGGCCAATCTGGACAACGCGTCCCAACAGGCATGGTTCCTCGCCCATCCGGACTTCGGGTTCAACGAGACGACCCCGCCGTCGTCGTTTCGACAGCCGGCCCAATTCATCGTGCTGGGGGATGCCGGGCGGGCCAACGGCTCGCCGTCCCGTGGAGGAATGTATCCTCAACCGTGGGCTTTCGATGATGTCGCCTCCGCCCAGCAGCAGGCGCAGATGCTCGGACGCCATCCCGGTCAGTTGGCCAACATCACCTACGCCGATGGCCATGCCGAGGCCGTGAAGACCAACCGGACGTGGCGATCTTACGCCGACAACGACTGGCAGCGACAGGGAGGCACTCCCTGACCGATGTGGGACACGAGCCGAGGGCTCCACCGATGTCCTCGACACCACGGCGGTTCCCGAGACCGTCGGTCACATGCCCCGGAAGAGACCGCTGTGGTTGCGGCTGACCTCCAGCACCTCGGGGCAGTCGCGCAGTCGGATCCGCGGGCGGCCGTCGCCGTCGCGGATGACCTTCGCGATGGCGCGGAGATTCACCACGGTGCTGCGGTGGATCTGCCAGAACACCTCGCTGTCGAGTTCCTCCACAAGCTCCTTGATGGGCTTGCGGATCAGGGCCTCCTGCGTGGCGGTCCGTACCCGGGTGTACTTCTCGTCGGCCATGAAGAAGAGGACGTCCTCCACCGGGATGAGCTGCAGCCCGTTGCCCGCGGTGGCCTGGATCCAGCGCAGGCGCGGCCGGGTCGGCAGGCTGAGTTCGCCGGCCAGGCGCTGGAGGAGCCCCTGCAGGGCCGGGGTGTGGATGGCCAACGGTGGCGACGCAGGCGGGGCAGCTTGGTTTGCCTCGTCCGGGTGGCCGGCTGGACCAACGACGGAAGGATCGACTGCCGCAGCCGTTTCACGGCCGGACTCCGACGCGGTGCGCCGCTGGTGGATCCGCTCGCGGACACGGTCCACGGTGCGGGCCAGGCGCTCGCGCTCGGCGGGCTTGAGCAGGTAGTCCACGGCGCCCTGCTCGAAGGCGTCGATGGCGTACTGGTCGTGGGCGGTGACGAAGACGACCTCGCACCCGGGCCAATCGGCATGGGCAATCCCCGCCTCCGCATAGGTCGGCAGCTGAGCGATTTCCCGCGCCGCCTCGATGCCGGTGAGGCCGGGCATGAAGATCCTCGAGGCCCGATCGCCCGACAAAGCGGTTGCGACCAACGGACGGTTTCGCGGGATGAACGGCATCCCGGACGGATGAACCCCGGGCGGTGCGCCGTCGGAGATGCGGTCCCGCCCCCGGGCGAGGTGGGCCTGCTCTGGGGGGAGTCGGCCGACTCAACCGAGGGGGAGGGACCTGTCCGCTCAGGCTCTCAGGGGGTTTTCCTGGCCTGTAGCGTCAGCTTGATCTCCTGGATCCGGGGCGTGGCCTCGGGCGTCAGGGTCAGGAACACCTCCAGGCTCTGCCGCTCGCCGATCAGGCGGAAGCGCCCGCGGAGGCGGTTCTCGGGCACCAGCGGCTCGCGGTCGCGGATTGGTCCCATCTGCTCGAGCAGGGCGCGGGTCTCGCGGCGCCAGGTTTCCAGGCTGTGGTCCAGGAACACATTGGGGGCCAGGGCCGCATGCAGGGCCTCGGGCCTCCAGTCGCCGGTCAGCAGGGTGGCCAGTTCCTCGGCGCGGCGGAAGAGCGTGGGATGGCCTTCGGCCGGCCGGGCCGGAATCCTCGCCTCGTTGACCAGCAGCTCCATCGCCTTGTGGTTGGCCGCGCTCATCGGTGCGTAGGTGCGGTTGGCGAAGGCGATGAGGGCGATGCCGTGGTCGGGCAGGAAACGGAACTCGCTGCCGAAGCCGGGCAGGCCGCCGGCATGGCGCACCCAGAGGACGCCGCGCTGGTCCTGGTTCCAGCTCAATCCGGCGCTGTAGCCCGCCACGCGGGCCACCGGCCTGCCTGCCGCATCCTGAAGGTCCTGCAGCACCGAGATCACCTCCCACGGCCGGTGCATCTCGCGCCGCGTCGAGCGCCGCAGCGGACCCGTGTCGGCCTCCTCCCTGGGCGGCCAGGCGTCGAGGTGGAAGGCCGCGTACCGGGCGAAATCCTCGAGGGTGGTGATCAGCCCGCCCATGGCACCCCAGCTGCCGTCGCCCAGCATCGGCTCCGCCTTCCAGCGCTCGTCTTCCCAGCGGTATCCGAGTGCCAGCCGGTCGGCGGGGACCTTGTCCCAGGCATACGTCGAGTTCGTCATGCCCAGGGGCTGGAGGATCCGGCGCGTGATGTAGGCCTGGTACGGTTCGCGCGCCACGCGGGTGATCACCCGGCCCAGCACGGCGTAGCCGAGGTTGCTGTACTCCCAGCGGGTGCCCGTCGGCGAGGCGGGCGTCAGGCCGCGGGCCACCAGCGCGTCGAGCTGGGCGTCGGTCTCGGCCAGCTTGCGGTCGCCCCAGGGGTCATCCTGCGGGAAGCCTGCCGACATGCGCAGCAGGTGCCGCAGGGTGGGGGGAGGGGAGTCCGTCGTGGCCGGCCGGGCCTTGCGGAACTCCGGCAGGTGCTTCGACACGGGATCCTCGAGCGACAGGCGGCCCTCGTCCCGCAACCGCAGGATGGCCGCCGCCGTGAGGCTCTTGCTCATCGAGGCGATGCGGAATCGCGTGTCCGGCGTGACCGCCCGGACGGGCTCGACGCCCGCCAGGCCTGAGGCCCGCACATGCACGAGGCGTCCATCGACCACGAGGCCCCAGACATGACCCGGGATGTGGTTGGAGACCGCGTGCTCCGCGTACAGCGCGTCGAGCCTCGGCAGCAGGTCCTTGAGTCGCTGGAGGCGGGCCGAGGTGCCCCAGGCCGGATCCGGGGTCTGGGCCCGGGTGGGCGTGAGGGTGAGGGTGAGTGCGCCGAACCAACCCAGCCAGCCGATGAGGAGCCCCCCGCGTGTCATGTGGGGGAGGATGCCCCTCCGGTCGCGCCCCGGGCCAATCGATTCTCCGCGCGGCCTGAATACGCCGGGATCGAACTCCGTTTTGACTTTGGGCCCCGGCCGGCAAGGGTAGGCTCGAAACCGTTCGCATGATGCGTCTCCATCCAGGGTGGGTTGTCGGGCTTCGGGCGTGGCTGCGTGGCGTCGCTTCGGGTCTTCGGGCGTCCACGGCGGCACTGGCCATGGTCCTGTCCGCTGTCCACCTGGCCTCGTCCGCCCATGCCGCCGACGGGGCCGCAGGGATCGAGGGGGCCGGCTCGGTCGACTTCTTCGAGAACCGCATCCGGCCCGTGCTGGCCGAGCGCTGCGACGAGTGCCACGGGGCCCGGGCCGACGCGGTGAAGGGCGGGCTGCGGCTCGACTCCCGGGCCGGATGGGCCAAGGGCGGCGCCTCGGGCTCGCCGGCGATCGTGCCGGGCCAGCCCGGGCAGAGCCTGCTCATCCAGGTCGTGAAGGGGCTCTCGACCGACGTGAAGGCGATGCCGCCCAAAGGGGGGGCATTGACCCCGGGCCAGATCGCCGACCTCGAGGCGTGGATCCTCGCCGGCGCGAACGATCCCCGCGGGTCCGCGCCCGGGGCCCCGGCGGCCTCGAAGGCGTCGCCCGCCGAACTGGCCGCGCGGCATTGGGCCTTCCAGCCGGTCCGTCCGACGGCCACGCCGCCCGTCCGGAAGGCCTCGTGGGTCCGCACCGGCATGGACGCCTTCATCCTGGCCGCCCTCGAGGCCAAGGGCCTGTCCCCCACCCCGGAGGCCGACCGCCGGACGCTGCTCCGGCGGGTCACCCACGACCTGACCGGGCTGCCGCCCACGCCCGAGGAGATGGACGCCTTCCTCAAGGACCGGTCGCCCGGGGCCTACGACCGGGTGGTGGATCGGCTGCTCGCCTCGGGCGCCTATGGTGAGCGCTGGGGCCGGCACTGGCTCGACGTGGCGCGCTATGCCGACAGCAAGGGCTACGTCTTCGAGGAGGAGCGTCGCTACCCCTACAGCCACACTTACCGGGACTGGGTGGTGGAGGCCTTCAACCGGGACCTGCCCTACGACCGGTTTCTGGTCGAACAGCTCGCCGGCGACCAGGTGGCCACCGAGACCGACCGCAAGCCGCTGGCTGCGATGGGCTTCCTGACCCTCGGGCGCCGGTTCCTCAACAACCAGGCGGACATCATCGACGACCGGATCGACGTCGTGACGCGCGGCCTCATGGGCCTGACCGTGCAGTGCGCACGCTGCCACGACCACAAGTTCGACCCGATCCCGACGGCCGACTACTACTCGCTCTACGGCCTCTTCTCCAACAGCCACGAGCCCGACCCCAAGCCGCTGGTGGGGGAGAACCCCGACCGCCAGCAGGCCGCCGACTACGACCGGGAGCTGGCCCGCCGGCGCAAGGAACTGGAGGACTACCGTGCCGAGCAGACGGCCGTGGTGCTCCAGAGGCTGCGCACCCGCGTGGGCGACTACCTGCTCGCGGCCCATGAGGGCGCGGGCCTCGACGGTGGGGCGCAGGAGGGTCTGGCCCGGCAGCGCAGCCTGGATCCCGGGCTGGTCTCGGCCTGGAGGACGCGCCTCGAGGCGCTCAAGAAGGCCCCGCATCCGGTCTTCGCGCCGTGGTTCGCCTGGGCGGCCCTGGGGACCAACAAATTCCCCGGCCGGGCCCCGGCGATCGCCGCCGAGGTGGCCACGGGCCGTTGGCAGGGACAGGCCCTCAACGCCCGGCTGGTCGAGGGCCTCAAGGGGGCATCGCCCACCAACCTCGCCGAGGTGGCCATCCGGTACGGCCGTCTGCTGAGCGAGGTGGACGCCGAGTGGAAGACGGCGGTGGCCGCGGCGAAGACCGACGGCAACCCCGGGCCGACGGCCCTGCCCGACGCCGCGGCCGAGGAACTGCGCCAGGTGCTCCACGCCGCCGACGGTCCGATCCAGGGGGCGCTGGCCGGCATCGACCGCTTCTTCGACACGCCGGTGGCCCAGAAGAGCCGGGCGCTGCGCCGCAAGGTCGACGAACTGGACGCCACGCACCCGGGCGCACCACTGCGGGCCATGGCCCTCCTCGACAACGCCACGATCACCGAGCCCGTGATCTTCAAGCGGGGCAACCCGGGCAACCATGGACCGAAGGTGCCCCGCCAGCAGTTGGGCATCGTCGCCGGTCCCGATCGCAAGCCCTTCAGCCAAGGCAGTGGCCGCCTCGAGTTCGCCCGGTCGGTGGCCTCGCCCGACAATCCCCTGACGGCCCGCGTCATGGTCAACCGCGTCTGGATGCAGCATTTCGGCACGCCGCTGGTCAAGACCCCCAGCGATTTCGGCGTGCGCACCGAGCCCCCGAGCCACCCGGCCCTGCTCGACCACCTGGCCAGCCAGTGGATCCGGCAGGGCTGGTCGATGAAGGCCCTCCACCGGGAGATGCTCCTGTCGGCGACCTACCGGATGGCCAGCGATCCCGAGGCGGCCGGACTGTCGCGCAAGGCGCTGGCCCGGGCGACGGCGGCCGATCCGGCCAACACGCTCTTCTGGCGCATGAACCGCAAGCGCACCGACTTCGAGGCCATGCGCGACGGCCTCCTGAGCGTCTGCGGGAACCTCGATCCCAAGGTGGGCGGGCTCGCCGTCGCCATCCACGACACCGACCAGCCCGCCCCGAGGCGGACGCTCTACGGCTTCATCGACCGCCAGAACCTCCCCGGCATCCTGCGGTCCTTCGACTTCGCCAGCCCGGACACCTCGTCGGCGGGCCGCTTCCAGACCACCGTGCCCCAGCAGGCCCTCTTCTGGCTCAACAGCGCCTTCGTGGCCGAGCAGGCCCGGGCCCTGCTCCGGCGACCGGACGTGGCCTCGCTGCCCGGGGACGACCGGGTGAAGCGCCTGTACGCGCTGGTCTTCCAGCGCGCCCCGACGCGCCGGGAACTGGCGGCCGCCCGCGGGTTCTTGCCGCAGGCTCACCCGCCAGCGAAGACCGCCGGGATTTCCACCGCCGGGGCCGCAGCCGCGCCGGGCGTCGACGCTCCGGCCCCCGCCCCGACGGAGGGCGATGCCGGCAGGCGCAGGGGCAAATCCGCATCGAAGGCCCCGCCGAAGCCGCCCGAACCCCTCGGCCCATGGGAGCAGTACGCCCAGGTGCTGCTGGCGGCCAACGAGTTCAGCTTCATCGACTGAGCCTCTTGCCCCAGCGACCTCTCGCGTGAATGCCGAAGCCGCCATCCCGGAGATACCCCTGCCGCACCGGCACCGCGTGCGGGCGGCCGAGGGATGGCTGATGCTCGGCGACGCCGTCGAGGCGCTGGCCGAGCTCGACCGGCTGCCCGACGGGTTCCGCCAGCGACGGGAGGTCTTGAGCCTCCACTGGGCCGCCTGCACGGCCTTGAAACGCTGGGACGAGGCCTGGTCGGTCGCCAATGCCCAGTGGACGCTCCATCCCGAGGTGGTCGAAAGCTGGGTCCACCGGTCCTACGCCGCCCGGCGGCACAGCGGCGGCTCGGTGGCCAAGGCCTTTGGGCTGCTGGAGCCGGCTCTCGAGTCGTTCCCGGGCGAGCCAATCCTGCACTACAACCTCGCCTGCTACCTCGCCCAGATGGGGCGGCTCGAGGAGGCCTGGCTGAGGTTCCGCGGCGCGCTCGAGGTGGGCGACGCCATCGAGTTCCGAACTATGGGCCTGGCCGACGAGGACCTCCGGCCCATCTGGCCGCGCATCGCGACCATGAGCTGACGGCCGCCCCGTTCACGGACGGGTCCACGGCCTGGTTGGCCACGGCGGTTTTTCGGGCCACCCTCGGGCGCGTGACGATCGAGATCCTCAACACCGGCTCGGAGCTCCTGCTGGGTCGCATCCTCAACACCCACCAGCAATGGCTGTGTGCGCGGCTGACCCAGGCGGGGTACCCGGTGACCCGCCAGGTGCTGGTGTCGGACCGGAGCGACGACATCCAGCAGGCGGTGCGCGAGGCGCTGGGCCGCGCCGACCTGGTGATCACCACCGGCGGCCTCGGGCCCACCTGCGACGACATCACCCGGGAGCGCATCGCCGAGCTGCTGGACCGCCCGCTGGAGTTCGACGCGTCGGTGAGCCAGTCCGTCCAGGCCTTCTTCCGCTCGCGCGGCCGACCGGTGCCGCCGCGCACCCGGGTGGAGGCGATGGTGCCGAAGGGGGCGGTGGTGCTGCCCAATGGTCACGGCACCGCGCCCGGCCTGCGTCTGGGGGTCGCCCCGAATCCGTTCCGCCCCGGGGGCGGTCCGTCGTGGCTGGTGATGCTGCCCGGCCCGCCCCGGGAGCTGCGGCCGATGTTCGACGACCAGGTGCTCCCGTGGATCGCCAGCGAGTTCCCGCTGGAGGGCGGCTTCGCCTGCCGCACGCTCAAGACCTCCGGGATCGGCGAGTCCAACATGGAGGAGCTGATCTCCGGGCCGCTGCGCCACCTCACCGATCGGGGGATGGACCTGGGGTTCTGTGCCCGGGTGGGCGAGGTCGATGTGCGGTTCGTCGCCCGGGGCGCCGACGCGTCGTCGGTGGTCGCCGAGGCCGAGTCCATCACGCGACGGCTGGCCGGGGACGCGGTCTTCGGCGAGCAGGACGAGGTGCTCGAGGGGGTCCTGGTGCGCGAGCTGACCCGCCGGCGGCAGACCCTTGCGCTGGCGGAGAGCTGCACGGGTGGCCACATCGCCCACCGCCTCACCAACGTACCCGGGGCCTCGGCGGTTTTCCTGGCCGGCTACGTGACCTATGCCAACACCGCCAAGGTGCGCACGCTGGGGGTGCGGGAGGAAACCCTTCGGGAGTCCGGGGCGGTCAGCGAGGCCGTGGCGCGTCAGATGGCCGAGGGGGCCCGGGCGGTGTCCGGGGCCGACTGGGCGCTGTCGGTGACAGGCATCGCCGGCCCCTCGGGCGGCACCCCGGACAAGCCCGTCGGCACGGTCTGGATGGCCCTGGCCGGGCCTGCGGGCACCGAGGCCGTCCAACGGCTGAACCGCTTCGACCGCGAGACCTTCAAGTTCACGACCGGTCAGCAGGCCATGCACCTGCTATTCCAGCATCTGAACCGCGCCGAATCCTGAAACAGGGGTCCCGACTGGTCCCGGGTTCTGCCAAGGCCCGGGTTCTGCCGCATCCGGCAACGGTGCCCCCGGCGGACCGACTGTGCCCACCTTCCCATCAAGGCCCGTGGGCGCGTCCAAGACGAGCCCGGCCGGCGGCTGCTTGCATTTGCATCGGCATGTCCGTTTTCCAGCGCATCGAGGTGGTCGATTCCCACACCGGCGGCGAACCGACCCGGGTCGTGATCTCCGGAGGCCCTGATCTCGGCGGGGGCCCGCTGGCCGACCGGGCACGCCGCCTGCGGGACCATTGGGATTCCTTCCGCTCGGCCGTGGTGAACGAACCGCGAGGCTCCGACGTGCTCGTCGGCGCCGTGCTGGTCCCGCCGCACGCGCCGGGGTGCGACCTCGGGGTGATCTTCTTCAACAACGTGGGCGCCTTGGGCATGTGTGGGCACGGCGCCATCGGGCTGATGGCCACGCTGGCCCACCTCGGGCGGGCCCGGCCCGGCACCCACCGGATCGACACGCCTGTCGGCCCCGTGTCGGCGACGCTCCATGCCGACGGTCAGGTGTCCGTGGCCAACGTGGCCTCCTACCGGCTCCGGGCCTCGGTCGTGGTGCCGGTGCCCGGGATCGGGGAAGTCGTCGGGGACGTGGCCTGGGGTGGGAACTGGTTCTTCCTGGTCCGCTCGCCGGCCTGGGAACTGACCCTGGCGAACGTCGAGAGCCTGACCGACGCCTCGTGGAGGATCCGTCAGGCGGTCAACGCGCAGGGGTTCCCGGAGGTCGATCATGTCGAGCTGTTCGGTCCGCCGGGTCGCGGGGGGCACTCGCGCAACTTCGTGCTCTGTCCCGGCAAGGCCTACGACCGCTCGCCCTGCGGCACCGGCACCAGCGCCAAGCTGGCCTGCCTGGCCGCCGACGGGAAGCTGGTCGAGGGACAGGAGTGGATCCAGGAAGGCATCCTCGGCACCTCCTTCCGGGCCGGGTTCCGATGGGAGGATCGCGCCTTGGGCCGCATCCTGCCGGTGATCACCGGCAGCGCCCATGTCACGGCCGAGGCCACCCTGCTGCTGGCCCCCGATGATCCGTTCCGCTGGGGGATCCGGCCGGGCGCAGGCGGCGAGGGTCCACCCCGGGAAATCGCGCCGGCGACGGTGAAAACTGGTTGAAGCCGGCGGCGGCAGGTCGAACGATCTGTCCTCGCGTATGTCGAAACCAGCGCTCGGGCGCGGCTTGGCCAGTCTGCTGCAGGAGGAAACCGGACGGGGTGCCGTGAAGGCACCTGGTCTGGTCGTGGCGAAGACGCCTCCGGCCGACGGGTCCGATCCGGTGGGCATCGCCGAAACGGCGGTTCCGGCCGTGCCTGCCCAGGGGTCGGCGCCCCCGATGGTCCTCGAACCGTCCGAGGTTCTGGCCGCCACGGCTTCGGCCCCGGCCCCGGCCCAGGGTAGGGCGGGGGAGGCGGGTTCTGAGGCGGTTCCCTCCGACCCCGGAGTTGGCGCGCAGATGCCCGGGAGTGCCGGGATCGCCGGGAGTGCCGGGATCGCGGAGCCTCTGGCTCGACTCGTGTCGGAGGAGACCACCGTCGAGTCCATCGCGCCGTCGCCCGCGCCTTCGGCGGCAACACCTTCCCCGGCGACGTCCCCGCTCGCGACGCCCGGGTCGGATCGTGGGGTGCGACCGGCCGCGGGAGCTCCCCCGGCGGGGCAACCGGCGCCCATCGCGGCGGTGGGATCCGGGGCCGCTCAACCGATTCCAGCCTTGGCGTCGGCCTCGGCGCCCGCGCCTGCGCCAGCGTCTGCGCCAGCGCCGGCGTCTGCGTCTGCGTCGTTGCCGGGCTGGACGGTGCCGGCGCTGGTCGCCGGCGACCTGGTGGTGGTCTTGAGCGCCATCCTCTGGGCCCAGTGGGGTCAGGGCTGGGCGCGCTGGCCGTGGATTGCGGCCCTGTTTGCCGCCGGATGCTCCCAGGCGCTGGTGGCCCTGTTCCTGACCCGCCCCGGTGGCGCTTCGGCGGCGCGTCCCTTCGCTCCCCGGTCTCCGTTGGCACCCGGACCCGCCCCGGGCATCCGTGTGCGCTTCGTCGAGGGGCAAATTCCGGGACGTCGCGGAGATCGTCGCTGAAGCGGAACTGCCGGGACTGCCGGACCCGTCGACCCGTGGTCAGGCCTCGGGCCGGGCTAATTCATCGTGTTGGTGCGCCACTGCGGCGTGATCGCCCAGAGGTTGATCGGCGAGAGCGACCTCCGGTAGCGCAGGTAGCGGGTGGACCCGTCGGCGAAGGAGAAGTTCGACCCGCCGTTGGCCGAGCCGCCACGGTCCGACCGCACCGTGCTGTTGTGCACCGCATGGTTGAGCACCTCGTTGTCGTTGCCCAGGTTGCCCTCCATGAGGTCCATGAAGAAGTGCCCGATGGGGTAGAGCTTCTCGCCATACAGAATGGTCTCGGAGGGTTCGGTGATCACGCTCTCGGAGATGGTGCGGCCCATGATGGACCCCATGTTGAAGGCCTCGCCCGCGCTGGTCATCTGCCGCTCGAGCGCGTCGTTCCAACCGTTGATGATGTAGGTGCGCGGTGCCGAGTCGGCCACGAGGTTGGTCCGGGTCTCGGCCGTGGCCGGCTTGTTCTTGCCTGCCGATCCCACGTCGCTGGGGCAGACGAGGATCTGCACCGCCCGGAAGGTCGGCCAGAGACGCTCGCACCACCGGGGTCCCACGTTCCGTTCGGGGTACAGGCCTTGGTTCTCGCCCGTGTAGAGCGCGGTCGCGATGCCGAGTTGGCGCAGGTTGTTCACGCAGGAGATCTTCTTGGCGCTCTCCTTGGCCCGGGCCAGGGCCGGCAGGAGCATGCCCGCCAGGATGGCGATGATGGCGATGACCACCAGCAGTTCGATGAGGGTGAAGGCGGCTCGGGCGCCGGTCGGGCGCGCCATGGGGCGGTCGGGAATCATGGGCAACGGGTCGGGCAGATGGATTGGGGGATCGAAGCACGACCGGGTGGCATGGGTCGACCCGGTGTCGGTGATTTTACGGAATTGGCAAATTCCCGGAGTTGGCGGTTTTTTTTGAGGGGCGGGCACGTCGGGATCGCCGCCGGTGCCCGGAGATTCCGTCGAATGCCCCCCGGGGTGGAAAACGTCTCCTCCCTCCATGGATCGCAAGACTTGGGGAATCCTTCTGCTCGTGGCGGCCGGCGTGGCGGTCCCGATGTACCGGCTCACCGACTGGTTCAGCCGCAAGGCTATTCAAGTGAGCGTGTCCTTCCGCCCGCTGCGGCAGGCCGATCCCGGCGCCGCGCTGCCGGTCGTCGTGGGCCTCGATCAGGACTATGAGCTGAGTTCCCTGGTGGTCTCGGAGGTCCCGCCCGAGAAGACCAACGCCACGGGCCGGGTGGTCTGGCGTCTCGAGAAGCAGGGCCGGGGCGCTCCGACACGGGGCTTCCTGTATGGCCAGCCGCCCGAAGGCCTGCAGCCGGCGGCCAAGGCACCGGCCGAGCCGCTCAAGGCCGGGTCGTCAGGTCGCCGCCGGCAACGTCCGCGGCTCGACCGTCTTCCAGGCCCGTGGTCCGGAGGAGTGAGCCCACCCACCCTGGCCCACCCACGTGGGACCAACGTGGGACCAACGTGGGACCCACGCGGTAAGCCCGTTGACGCCCTTGGAAACAGGGGTGGCAGATTCCGGTTCCTTGGCTGCGGCCCTTGGAGGACTCTCTGGCGCAACACCGCGCGACCGTCGCCGGCCACCGACCTGAAAGGACCACGACCATGGGCATCATCGACTACCTCAAGACGCAGTTCCTGGAGATCATCCAGTGGGAGGACGACTCGCGCGACACGCTGAGCTGGCGCTTCCCCGACCAGGATCAGGAGATCAAGAATGGCGCGCAGTTGCTCGTCCGCGAGTCGCAGAAGGCCCAGTTCGTGTACCTCGGCCAGTACGCCGACACCTTCGGTCCAGGCAAGCACACCCTCAAGACCGAGAACATCCCGGTGCTCAGCACGCTGCTGGGGTGGAAGTACAACTTCGAGTCGCCCTTCAAGTGCGACGTCTACTTCGTCAACACCCGGCTCTTCACGGGCAACAGGTGGGGCACAAGCAACCCCATCATGCTGCGCGATCCGGACTTCGGCATCGTGCGGGTGAGGGCCTTCGGCACCTACGACTTCCGCATCGTGGACGTGCCGGTGTTCCTCAAGGACGTGGCCGGCACCGACCATCATTTCCGCATCGACGAGTTCCAGGACACCATGCGCTCGCGCTTCGTGAGCGCCTTCAGCGACGCATTGGCGAGCTCCAAGGTGCCGGTGCTCGACCTCGCGGCCCGGTACTCGGAGCTTGGCGAGGCGCTGCTGCCCATCCTCAACCCCATCCTCACGGCCAAGTACGGCATCGAGCTGGGCAGCTTCATCGTCGAGAACGTCAGCGTGCCGCCGGAGGTCGAGGGGGCCATCGACACGCGCTCGAGCATGGCGGCGATCGGCAACCTCAACGACTACGTGAAGCTGAAGCTGGCCGAGTCACTCACCCAGCCGGGCGGTGGTGGTGGTGGCATCGCCGGCCTGGCGGCCCAGTTCGCCCTGGGCACGCAGATCGCCCGCGACCTGGGTGCGGGCGTTCCCCCGGTGATCGGGGCGGCCGGGGCGTCCCCGTCGGCGCCCCCGGTCCTCCCGGAGCTGCTGTCGCCGGCCGATGTCGCGAGGGCGCTCTCCGTTCCCGAGGCCGATGTGCTGGCGGCGCTGGCCGACGGGTCGCTCAAGGGCAAGAAGATCGGCGCCTCCTGGCGGATTACCCGCACCGCGCTCGACGAGTTCCTCCAGCATTGAGCCCCGGCTGCCCGGGTCCGACCCCGTCGGGCAACGGCGGCTCGCGTTCCCGTGGGGAAGGCCGGGGACCGGGGTCCACGGGCCGCGGGTACGCACGGTCCTGAAGTCCAGGGTCCGGGTGACGGTCCAGTTCCATCGTTTCCCCGGAGCCGGCCTTGGCCTAGGCTCGACAGCCAGATCATGGACGCACCGATCCGAGTTCGCTTCGCGCCGTCGCCCACGGGGTACCTGCACATCGGCGGGGCCCGCACGGCGCTCTTCAATTGGCTCTTCGCCCGTCATCACGGCGGCACCTTCCTCCTGCGCATCGAGGACACCGACACCCAGCGCAACAGCCAGGAGGCCATCGACGTGATCCTGCGCGGCCTGTCGTGGCTCGGGCTGGACTGGGACGAGGGGCCGACCTCGGGCGATCCCGACGCCCCGAGCCGGGGCGACCGCGGGCCGTATTTCCAGAGCCGGCGCGGGGCGATCTACGCCCGCCGCATCCAGGAGTTGCGCGACCAGGGCCTGGCCTACGACCACGACGGAGCCGTCTTCTTCCGCATGTCCCGCGAAGCCGTCACCATCCCCGACCTCATCATCGGCGACGTGCATCGCCCGCTCACCGACCGTGAGGAGGCCGACCCCGACTGGGTGCTGGTGCGCAGCGACGGCACGCCGGTGTTCCACCTGGTCAACGTGGTGGATGATCTGGAAATGGGCATCACCCACGTGATCCGGGGTGAGGATCATCTGGCCAACACGGCCAAGCACCTGGCGTTGTTCCGGGCCTTCGGGGCCGAGCCGCCGAAGTACGCGCACATCCCGCTCATCCTGAACCCCGACGGCTCCAAGATGTCCAAGCGCGACCGGGGCGCACACGTGACGAACTACCAGGACGACGGCTTCACGCCCGAGGCGGTGCTGAACTACCTGGCCTTGCTCGGGTGGTCGCCCGCCGACGGGAAGGAGTTCCTGCCGGTGCCTGAACTCATCGCCCGCTTCGGTCTCGACCGGGTGAACCGCAGCCCGGCCAAGTTCGACGTCAAGAAGCTCGAGGCCCTGCACTTCGAGCACACCCGCACCCTGGCGCCCGCCTGCTTCGCGGAGCGCGGTGTCGCCGCCCTGGCGCGTGCCGGCATCCAGACCTCGGGTTTCGCCCCGGACTACGTCGCCGCCGCCCTGGAGACGGCCCGCGAGAAGGGCAAGCTCTTCAAGGACCTACCCGCCTTCGTGGACTTCTACTTCGCCCCCGACGACGCGGTGCCGGTGGAGCCCGAGACCCGGGCCACGGCCTTGGGCGCCGCCGCCCGCATGCCCCTCGAGAAGCTGGCCACGGCCTTCGGGACGTTGGCGGACTTCAAGGCCGCCCCCTTAGAGGCCGCCCTCAAGGCCCTGGCCGCCGAACTCGGGGTCAAGGTCGGTGCCCTGGTGCAGCCGGTCCGTGCCGCCTGCACCGGCAAGTCGGTCGGCCCCAGCCTCTACCACCTGCTCGAGGTCCTAGGCCGCGACCGCGTCCAGCGCCGCTTCGCCGCCGCCCTGGCCAGCCTGCCGGCGGCCTGAAGGCCCGGCGGCGGAGGGTGCATCGACCAGACGGGCCCAACCTGAATTGGCAAACCATGATCTCTCGAGCTGTCGACTGGATCCTGGGGTGCTTCTTGCTCGCGCCGGCATTCGGCCAAGGGCTGATCGACCTGAACAACCGTGGCATGGCCCAGGTTTTTGACGCGACGGGCAAACCGCTGACTGGAATCAGGTTCGTCGCTCAAATCTGGTATGGTTCGTCAGCCAATTCCCTGTCCAAGTCGTTTGCCCCGGCGCCGTTTCGATCCTCGACGCCCCCCCTTGCCAGGGACTTGGAACCCTGCTGCCGTGGGCGGTCCGGGCACCTTCGGCGTCTTCGACGGATTCGGTCCGGGGAGCACCGTGACGCTTCGGGTTGTTGTCTGGGATTTGTCGGTGGCGGGCCTTGGTCCGGCTCAAGCACTCGCCGGTTTGCCCGGAACGGGGCGTTCGGAGTCATTCACCTACACGATTCCGGCAGACCCGCTCGCGATTCCCGCCGGGATGGAAAACCTGCAGTCATTCTCCCTCGTGTCTGCGACCAAGACGCTCATCAACCTCAACAACCGGGGCTTGACGCAGGTTTTCGACGCCGCCGGCAAGCCGCTCACGGGCACCGGTTTTGTTGCTCAACTATGGTATGGCCCGTCGCCGGACTCGTTGACCAACTCGTTTGCTCCGGCCCCGTTCCGGGCTTCCATCACGACGCTTCCTGGGACTTGGAACCCGTCGGCGGCCGGTGGGCCGGGAAATGTAGGGACGATGGACGGATTTGGCCTGGGCAGCACGGTGACACTTCGGGTGGCTGTGTGGGATTCCTCAATTGCGGGCATCGGAGTCGATCAGGCGCTCGCCCGGTTGCCTGGAACGGGGTTGTCGGAGCCGTTCACCTAAACGATCCCCCGCGACCCGGCGGCCGTGCCCGGTGGTCTGGAAAACATGCGGTCGTTCTCCCTCGTGTCTCCAACTCCCGGTCGGGCACCGATTCTCTCCATCGTCACTGCTAATCCGGATGGATCGATCACGCTGCAGATCCGGGCGGATCGTGGGGCCACCGTGGATCTTGAAAGGTCCGGCGACCTGAAGATCTGGGCGTTGGTCCGGTCGGTCCATGGTCAAGGCATGGAGAGCCCGGTGTCGTCGGGGGTGCCGACCGATCCGGGCACCCAGGCGGTTTTCTGGCGGTTGCGCCAACGGTGAGGTTCGCTTCGGACCTGAGGGGGCGGGTTGCCTGACCCAAGGGCAGGGGCTCTTCGTGGGGATCCAGGGATGCCCGCCGCCAGCGTGTCCGGTGAGGACCGGAGGATGATGCGATGAGCCGCGGTTGACGGGGGCACCGGTTTGCCCGCATGGCGGTCCGCCGGGAGGTTGTGCTGTTCAGCGCGCGGGGGTTGGCGCACGGTTGGCGGCACCCGGTAGAGCGGTCCTGACCCGGACAACCCGATTCCCCGGAAGCCTTGGCGATGCATGGACGGTGCGTTGCGGCCGGCCGGTTCGATGGTGCCTTATCGGTGCCGTCCCGAAGGCTCGAGGGTCCAATCGCCCGACGGCTGCGAACACACCGACACACGACCCGCTCCCATCAACCCCATCAACCCGACATCCCCACCATCCCCACCCATGAACGCATCGTTGTCCTGCCCCCCGCCCCACTCCTGCGTCCGTGCGCTGGCCGCCGCGGCGCTCGGCTGGCTGGTCGCCGTCACCGGGTCCGCCGCCGAGGCGAGGTTCGCGCCGAAGGTCCTCGTGGTGACCACCTACGAGATCGGCGCCGACTCGGGCGACAAGCCCGGCGAGTTCCAGTTCTGGCATGAGCGCGAGCACCTGACCCACCGCATCACGGTGCCGGGCGTGGACCATCCGTTGACCCACGACGGGAAGGGCCTGTGGGGCATGGTCAGCGGCACCACCTCGCGCGCCGCCCTGCAGGTGCTCACGCTGGGCCTCGACCCGCGCTTCGACCTCAGCCGCACCTACTGGCTGGTCAACGGGATCGCCGGCGTGGATCCGGCCGACGCCTCCGTGGCCAGCGCGGCGTGGGCCAAATGGGTCGTCGATGGCGACATCGCCTACGAGGTCGATTCCCGTGAGGCCGATCCGTCCTGGCCCTACGCCATCATCCCCGTCGGCAGCCGGAAGCCCAACGAGAAGCCCAAGGCCACCGAGTGGGAACCGGCGCAGATGGCCTGGGAACTCAACGGCGAGCTGGTGGACTGGGCCTTCGCCCTCACCCGCGACACGGTGATCCCGGAGAACGACGCCATGAAGCCGCTGCGCGCGGCCTACAAGGCCTTCCCGAACGCGCAGCGCCCGCCGTTCGTGCTGATCGGCGACACCTTCGGCTCCTGCCGTTACTGGCACGGACCGGCGATGACCCGCTGGGCCAACGACTGGGCCCGGCTGCACACCGGGGGCCGCGCCAACTACGTGATGACCAACATGGAGGACCACGGGATCGCGCAGGCCCTGGCGCGGCTGTCGGACCAGCGGCGGGTGGACTGGAAGCGCGTGCTCTTCCTGCGCACCGCCAGCAACTACTGCATGCCTCCGGACGCGACCGGGGTGGCCGACAGCATGCTGGCCGAGTACCTGGGGCTGATCCCGTCGCTCGAGTCCGCCCATCGCGTGGGATCGCGTGTCGTCCACGCGCTGCTCAAGGACTGGAAACGGTACTCGGTGCAGACACCCAGGCTCTGAGGGCATCGCGGGCCGCGACCGCGGCGACCAGCGGGGATGTCGGCCGTCCGGGAACGTCGCCCCGGGGCTTGAACGTCGTCCGGGGTCGGGGCAACCCTTCGGCCTTATGAGTTCCCCGAGGGTCGGCATCATCATGGGTTCCCAGTCGGACTGGGAGACGATGGAGGCGGCGGCGCTGCAGTTGGCGGCGCTGGGCGTGCCCTACGAGGCCTCGGTCGTGAGCGCCCACCGGACACCGGACCTGCTCTTCGAGTACGCCGCGGGCGCGGCGGGGCGGGGGATCGAGGTGATCATCGCCGGGGCGGGCGGGGCGGCCCATCTGCCGGGCATGTGCGCCAGCAAGACGGCGCTGCCGGTGCTCGGCGTGCCCGTGCAGTCCAAGGCGCTCAACGGCATGGATTCGCTCCTGAGCATCGTGCAGATGCCCGGGGGCGTCCCCGTCGGCACCATGGCCATCGGCAAGGCCGGCGCGATCAACGCCGCGCTCCTGGCGGTCGCCATCCTCGGGAACAAGCACCCGCAGTTCCGGGCGGCCTACGAGCGCTTCCGGGCCGACCAGACCGAGGCCGTGCTCAAGAACCGGGTGCCCGGCAGGCCGGCGGCCTGAGGGCGGAGGCGGCCGGAGGGGCCCTGAGGCTTCCAACGAGGTAGGCCCGCATCCGGCCTTCGACGGCCTCGGCGCCGTGACGACGGGCAAAGTGGCCGCTTGCGGGCGTGGGCCGGTCCCCGCTTTCATCGGGCCGGATGAAACGTCGCGACTTCCTGACCCTGATGCCGCTGGCTGCCGGGGCGGTCTCCTGGGGCTGCCGTCGCAAGCTGCGGCCCGAGCTCATCAAGATCGAGGACTTCGAGGACCGCAAGGGCGGTTGGCGCGTCATCAAGGTGGCCTGCGTGGGCGACAGCATCACCCACGGCGCGGGCGTCGAGGACCGCGACAAGAACCACTACCCCAAGCAGTTGGGGGAGCTTCTGGGGAACCGCTTCGAGGTGCGCAATTTCGGCCGCAGCGGGGCGACCCTCAGCCGCGTCGGGGATTTGCCCTACGCCACCACCGACGAGTTCAAGGCCGCGATCGCGTGGCAGCCCGACCTGGTGATCGTCAAGCTGGGCACCAACGACACCAAGCCCCAGAACTGGAAGGGTGAGGCGTTTTTCGAGCAGGAGGCCCGTTGGCTGCTGGACCAGTTCCGCGGGCTCAAGTCCAAGCCGCAGCTCTGGGTGTGCCTGCCCGTGCCGGTGTACGCCGACACCTGGGGCATCACCGGCCAGACCCTCGAGGAGGGCGTGATCCCCGCGCTCATGAAGGTGACCAACGACCGGAAGGTGCCGGTCATCGACCTGAACGACGCGCTGACCGGATACCCGGAGATGTTCCCCGACAAGATCCATCCCAACGCCGCCGGGGCGACCCTCATGGCGCGGACGATCTTCCAGGCCATCCGCCCGTGACGGCCCGGCGGGCGCGGCCGAACCGGGCTCGCCGGCGGTCGGAAATCCCTTTTGCGTCCCGGATCGGTCGGTCCCTACAATCCGGGTCATGTCGAGACCGGCCTTGGGACGGGGATTGGGAGCCCTGATGGGGGTGGGGTTGAAGTCGCCCTTCGCCCCGCCGGCCGGCCCGGTCGTGCCTGCGGGCTCCGCGATGGCGCCCCTCGCCCCGGTCGGTCCGGAGGCCGCGCCGGTGCCGCTTGCGCCCCCGGTGCCGCCCGGGTCGGTGGTCCGCAAGGTACCGCGCGAGCGCATCCGTCCTTCGGCGCTCCAGCCCCGACGGGATTTTCCGGCGGAATCCCTGCAAGAACTGGCCGACTCCATCCGCGAGCAGGGCATCATCCAGCCCCTGGTCGTGCGCCTGGTCGGCGACCACTTCGAGCTGATCGCCGGCGAACGCCGCTGGCGTGCGGCGGGCCTGGCGGGCCTGACCGAGGTGCCGGTGATCGAGCGGGTGGCGAGCGACCTCGAGGTGCTCGAGCTGGCCCTCATCGAGAACCTCCAGCGCGAGAACCTCAACCCCATCGAGGAGGCGCTCGGCTACCAGCAGTTGATGACCCAGTTCTCGCTCACGCAGGAGCAGGTCGGCATCAAGGTCGGCCGGAGCCGCGCGGTGGTCGCCAATGCCACCCGCCTGCTGCGCCTGCCCGAGTCGGTCCAGGCGTCCGTGAGGGACGGATCGCTTTCGGTCGGACATGCCAAGGTGATCCTCGGGGCCGACGATCCCGAGCGGCAGGAGACGCTGGCCCGCCTGGCCCTCCGGGGCGGCTGGACGGTGCGCCAGCTCGAGGCCGCCGCATCGGCCCAGACCGGTGCCGCCCGGCGACCCAGGGCAGAGTCCCGGCCCGCGCCCGCGCCGGTCCCGGTGGACCCGCACCTCGCCGACCTCGAGAACCGCATCCGCCAGCGCGTCGGCCTGCGCGTGGTGCTGCAGTACCGCGCCGGTCACGGGGGGCGGCTGGAGGTCCAGCTCCACGACGACGGCGAGCTGGACCGGCTGCTGGAGGTGCTGGGCATCCCGCCCGAGTAGGTGCCACGGGCCGCCCCGGGCGAAGGCCACGGGATGGCGTGTGGATGGCCGGCGGGATCTCTTTCCGGCTTCACCCCGGCCGGGCCTGGGCCATATTCGGCCCGTCTCCGGCCCGCGCCGGGGTCACCGACCATGCTGAACACGCCTGAATTCCGTGCCTCCGTCGCCTCCCACCTCTCCGCCGCCGCGGCCCAAGTTCCGTCCCTGACCGCCTTTGTCGGTCTCGACGGCTTCGTGGACGAGATCCTGCACGTGGTGGACAAGCGCTACGACGCCGTCCGCTTCGACCGCATCCCGACCATCGCCGCCTATGCCCAGCGCCTGGCCGCGGCCGCGGGCCGGAGCACCAATGTCGAGCTGGTGAACGTGCTGACCAAGCTCGGCGGCAATGGCCCGATCATGGCCAACGCCCTGGCGAGCCTGGGCCTGCGGGTCACCTACGTGGGGTCGCTGGGGTGGCCCGTGCTTCACCCGGTGTTCGAGGCCTTTGCGGCCCGCGCCGAGGTGCACACCATCGGCGAGCCCGGCTTCACCGACGCCCTCGAGTTCGACGATGGCAAGCTGATGGTGGGCAAGCACTACACACTCAAGCAGATCCACTGGGACAACCTCTGCCAGCGCTACGGCAGGGAGCAGTTCGCCGCGAAGTTCGCCTCCTCCAGCCTCGTGGCCTTCGTCAACTGGACGATGCTCCCGCACATGTCGGCGATCTGGGAGAGCCTGCACGCCGAGCTGATGCCCTCCCTGCAGGGCCCGCGCCGGAAGATCTTCTTCGACCTCGCCGACCCGGAGAAGCGCACGCGCGAGGACATCCGCCACGCGCTGGATCTGATCCTGAAGTTCCAGAGCCGCTTCGACGTGATCCTCGGGCTCAACGAGAAGGAGGCCTACGAGATCGCCGGCGTGCTGGGGCTGGATGCCTCGCCGCGCGACTGGAAGGGCCTGGCCGAGCTGTCGGTCGCCATCCAGCAGCGCGTGCCGGTGGACACGCTGGTGGTGCACCCGGTGGCTTACGCGCTGGCGGTGTCGGGTGGCGTCGCCTCGGTGGTCGAGGGGCCGGTGTGCCGGAAGCCCAGGATCACCACCGGCGCAGGCGACCACTTCAACAGCGGGTTCTGCCTGGGCAAGCTGCTGGGCCTCGACAACGCGGCCAGCGTGCTCTGCGGCGTTTGCACCAGCGGCCACTACGTGCGCACGGCCGAGAGCCCGGATGTCGCCGCCCTCGTGGCCCTGATGCGCGCGTATCCGGTGGAGTGACCGCTCCAGGGGCCCTCAGCCCAGGCGTGCCACGACCTCCTTCGTGAGGGCACGGAAAGCCTCGGCACCCGAGGCTCCGCTGTCATGAAGGTCGATGGGTTTCGCCTCCATGGGAGCCTCGGCAAGCTTGATGTTCTCCGGGATCACCGTGTCGAAGAAGTGGAGCCTCTTGAACTCCTTGTCCGACCGCAGTCGCGCCATCGTCTCGGCATGGTAACGCAGCCAGCCGCGGACGCGTGTGAAGACCACGCCCAAGCATGAGATCTTGAACTCGAGTTCGTGCTTCAGGTAGCCGAGGCGGTCCTGCAGCAGTCTCAAACCGATCGTGGAAAGGTAGTCCGGCTGCATCGGAATCAGATACCCGTCGCTCGCATACAGGGCGTTCTGGGTCGCCGTCATCAGACTCGGCGGGCAATCGCAGAGGATCACATCGTATTCATCCCGGACCTTGGCGATCTTGCGGGCGAAGATGCGCTCCCGTCCGGGCCTCGCCGCGAGGTCGAGGTCGAGGAAGGTCAGGGCCAGGTGGGAGGGGATCAGGTCCAGGCCGGGCACCTCGGGGATCACGTCGTGGAGGATGCAATCCACCAGTTTTCGAGGCTCGCCGCGCTCTTTCCTCCCGCGGATCTCCAGGACGTCCGCCATCGTTCCATGCCCGTCGGCCCAAGCGTCCCATGCGTCCTCGGTCATCACGGACAGCGAGGCGTTGGTCTGGGGGTCGAAGTCCACCAGCAGCACCCGTTTCCCGTGGTCCCGTGCCAGGTGGGTGGCCACGTTCACCGCGCACGTCGTCTTGCCGACGCCTCCCTTCATGTTGAGAAGAGAGATGATTTTCATGGATTTCACATGAGTGTGATATGGATTTGCCCGCAATCGGTCCAGCCCGTATCGGTGACGGTTGCGTCATTTCTCGGGCGCGCGGAATTCTGGCCCGGGGGTGACGGAGAAGGCGTCCAAACGGGGGCTGTTTATCCCGGTCAGGGTGGGATCGGGCTGGTCGTGGATGACGAGATGACGGCTGCCGACCCTTGTCCTCGTCTTGGCCTCGGCTCTGGCTCTGGCGGACCACAACCGGAGAATTGTACCGGGAGATTGAAACGGGGAATTGAACCAGGGAATTGAACCAGGGAATTGGTGGTAGGAGGTGGATTCGAACCACCGAAAGGCGTTAGCCTGACAGATTTACAGTCTGTTCCGATTGACCACTCCGGCATCCTACCACGGTTGTCGCGGCACGTGGCCCGTGCAGCGCGGACGCGAATGAACGCAAACCGGGGGGGGCGGCTCAAGGAGTTTTTGCGGCGAACAGCGCGCTTGGCTCGGCGGGCGGTTGCCCCGTACAACGCCTGCGGACATGGCCGAAGCCCTTCCTTTCCTGAGCACGCTGCTCCTGGCCTACCTGGCCGGATCGCTGCCAACCGGCTTCCTGGTGGCGCGCGCCCTGCGTGTGGACATCACGCGGGCGGGCAGCGGCAACATCGGTGCAACCAATGTCTTCCGCGTGCTGGGCCGGGGTCCCGGCACGCTGGTGCTGCTGGTGGACCTGCTCAAGGGGGCGCTGGCCGTGCGGTTGGCTCCCGCCCTGGCCGCCGCCCTGGTGCCCGCCGATTCGGCGGCCCTGCCGGCGCTGGCGGCCCTCGGGGCCGTGCTGGGGCACAACTACACCTGCTGGCTCGGCTTCAAGGGCGGCAAGGGCGTGGCCACGTCGGCCGGTGCCATGGCGGCGCTCATCCCGCCGGCCTTCGCCGTCACCGTCGTCACGTGGGTGCTGGTGTTCCTCGCCGGGCGGTACGTGTCGCTGGCCTCGATCGCCGCGGCGGTCGTCCTGCCGGTCGGCACCGCGTTCACGGTGGCCGGGCCAACCCGGTGGCCGCTGGTGGGATTCACCTCCGTGCTCGCGGCACTGGCGGTCTGGAGGCACCGGCCGAACATCCAGCGCCTCCGCGCCGGGACCGAGCATCGCTTCGACAAACCCAAGGCACCGGCATCATGAGGGTCGCCATCCTCGGTGCGGGCGCGTGGGGCACGGCCCTGGGCGTGGTGCTGGCCCGCAACGGGCACCCGGTGCGGCTCTGGGGTCACCGGCCCGAACACGTGGCGGAACTGGCTGCGGCTCGGGTCAACGGGCGCTTCCTGCCCGGGATCCCGCTGGCCGGCGACTGGTCCTTCGAGCCCGACCTCGACGCCGCCGTGGCCGGCTCCGAGGTCGTGGTGCTGGCCGTGCCCTCCAAGGCGTTCGGCGAGGTCGCCGGCCACCTCGTCGGTTTCTCCGGCCCGGTGGTCAGCGTCACCAAGGGCATCGAGTTCACCTCCGGCCTCACCATGACCGGCATCCTCGATACGGTGGCCTCCGGGCTCCGCACCGCCGCCCTGTCGGGTCCGTCGCTGGCCCTCGAGGTCGCGCGCGGCATCCCGACGGCCGTGGTGGCCGCGAGCCGCGACGAGGCCGTCTCGAGGCTCGTCCAGCAACTCTTCCACCGCCCGGAGTTCCGGGTGTACCGCAGCAGCGACCTGGTGGGCGTCGAACTGGGCGGGGCGCTCAAGAACGTCATCGCGATCGCGGCCGGTGTCTGCGACGGGCTGGGCTATGGCGACAACGCCAAGGCCGCCCTCGTCACCCGGGGCAAGAGCGAGATGACCCGCCTCGGGGTCGCCTGCGGGGCCCGGGCCGGGACCTTCGCCGGACTGGGCGGGCTCGGGGACCTCGTGCTGACCTGCTTCTCGAAGCTTAGCCGCAACCGGGGTTTCGGCGAGAGCGTGGGACATGGACGCCCCGTGGCCGAGGTGCTCGCCGAGTCGGTCTCCGCGGTCGAGGGCTACCCGACCTCCCGTTCGGCCTGGGCGCTGGCGCAGCGCCTGGGCGTGGAGGCCCCGATCTTCGCCGAGGTGTACGCCATGCTGCACGAGGGCAAGGATGTGCGGCGCGCCGTGCACGACCTGCTCAGCCGCGACTCCAAGGCCGAGGATTGACCCCCCCGGGACCGATCGCGATGGACGCGCCACCCGCCGCCGAGGTCTGCCCGCCGGACGCCCCGCCCCCGGGTTCGCCCTCACCGGGCCGGGCCTTGGGGGACCTCCTCGCCCGGCCCGGGCCCGTGCTGGCGCTGGCCCCGATGCAGGATGTCACCGACCTGCCCTTCTGGGGGGTGCTGGCGCGCCGGGGCGGGCCGGATGTCTACTGGACCGAATACTTCCGGGTGCATGGCACCAGCACGCTCGACGCGCACATCCTGCGCTCGCTGGTCGAGAACCCGACGGGCCGACCGGCCATCGCCCAGCTCATCGGCAACGACCCGGTGGCGATGACCAGGGCGGCGGTCGAGCTGCAGCGCCACCCGGTGGCGGCGGTGGACCTCAACCTGGGCTGCCCGGCGCCGGTGGTGTACCGCAAGTGCGCCGGGGGTGGCCTGCTGCGGGAGCCGCACCGCATCGACGCCCTCCTGGGCGCGCTCCGCCAGGCGGTCACCACGGTGCCCTTCACGGTGAAGACCCGCGTGGGCTTCGCCGACGACTCCGGATGGGATGCCCTGCTGGAGCTCTTCGCACGCCACCGCATCGACCTGCTCACGGTGCATGGCCGCACGGTGGTCGGCATGTACCGCACCGAGGTGCGCACCGACTGGATCGCCCGTGCCGTGCAGGCCATGCCCTGCCCGGTGCTGGCCAACGGCAACGTGCATTCGCCGGCGCGGGCCGAGCAGGTGCTGGGCGAGACCGGGGCGCGGGGCCTGATGATCGGCCGGGGTTGCATCCGAAACCCGTGGCTCTTCGACCAGATCCGCCACCACCGCCTCACCGGCTCGTGGCGGTTGCCATCCGGGCGGGAGGTGCTCGACTACGTCACCGACCTGTATGAATCCACGAGGCCTTCGGCGGGGTTCCGGGAGCGGCTCCAGGTGGAGAAGATGAAGAAGTACATGAACTTCATCGCCGAGGGCGTGCACCCGGACTTCCTGCATCGCATCCGCCGGGCGGCGACCCGCCAGGAGTTCTTCGCCTGCTGCCGGGACCATCTCGACCACGAGGCGCCGATGCCCCTGGTGCCGCCGCCCCTGCCGGCCCACGCGGCGGGTTCGGGACCGACCGGGGACGCTGGGGACCGCCCCGATGGATTGCCGGCCGACGGCCCCGCTCAGTAGGCCAGCAGTTCGAGGTGCTGCTGACCCTTGGCCGTCAGCGTCCACACCTGGCCCCGCTGGAAGACCAGCTTGCCGCAGGGGAACTGCTCGAGGGTCTTGGCGTTGACCCCGAGCAGGCGATGCGGGCCGGTGTGGCCCGCGATCTCGGAGGCCGCCCTCGGGATGGCCCGCAGCGGGATGCCGTTGAAGCCGAGCGAGAGTTCCCAGGCGGCCACGCCCTGGCGCTGGGCCGTGGGGTTGGCCTCGACGGCCCCGGGATTGCGCCGGACCCAGTCGAGGGTCGGCCTCCGGAGGAGCACCCGGGCCAGCTCGGGGGTCTCCCTCAGGTGTCGGGCGAGCTGGAACCCGGTGCCGGCCTTGGCCTGAGCCCGGAACACGGTCGCCGGGTCGAGGCCGACGAGGTTGCGCCCGTTGAAATTGGCATGGTCGTTGTGAGTCTCGCCGAGGTTGGCCTTGTGCCAGGCGGCATAGCGCGAGGCCACCATCGAGGTGATCTCGAAGTGCAGGTGGGCGCGGTCGGGCGTGATGCGCTGGCGGGTGTTGGAGGTGCGCCCCACGCGCCCGAGCGGCTGGCCCGGCTGGACCGCCGTGCCCGCCCGGATGCCCGGGGCCACCGAGGCCAGGTGTGCATACAGGGTGAAGATCTCCAGACGGTCGACCTCATGCCGGACCACGACGTAGTTGCCGTAGTTGGAGAGGCCCGACCGGGTGTTCACGTAGGCCACCGTGCCGGCGGCCGCGCAGAGCGCCTCGTCGAGCGGTTCACCGCGCCGGTCGCGCTGAAGGGGGCGGATGTCCAGACCCTCGTGGAGCTGGAATCCACCGGACCGCACGCACCCGAACTGGCCGCTGGTCCAGGGCTTGCCGGCTGTGCCGACGAAGTAGCGCTCGGCCCCGCCGTCCGGGTCGAGCAAGGCGCGGTTGGCCGTCGGCAGCCGGAACGGCTGGGCCCCGAGGCCCACGGCCATTCCCAGCCAGAGCAGGGAAAGGAGCGTCCGGGTCACGGTCCTTGGAAGGGGTCGAATTCCCGCTTGAGCCTGGTGTCGGCCTTGGGGTCCTTCGTCTTGGATCCCTTGGGCTTCTGGCCCTCGGTGGGGCTGGCGGGGGCATTGGTGCCGCCGGCGGCCGTGTCGGCCGGCTTGGCCTTCTTCTCCTTGGGCGCCTTGGCCTGGTTCTTGAGCTTGACGGCCACGTTGTTGAGGCCACGGACGAAGACGATGGCCTCCTCGCGGGACATGTCGGGCGTGAAGAGCAGGATCCCCTGGTCCAGCGCCCGCCGCATGAGGGGCGCGGCGATCCAGCGGTTGACGACGTTGGTGCCATCCGACCACCGGGCGGCGATGACCAGGCGCTTGCCCTTGGCCGCCACCGAATTCATGTGGAGCACCATGGTTCCCTGCTGAACGAACTCGACGGCCACCGAGAAGGTCTGGTCGCGCTGCTCGACGAAGGTCGCCCGCTTGACGTCCCGCTCGTCGAGCACGGCATCGCGTTGGACGGTCATCTCGACCGGGTCGGAGCGTCCCACCGTCGCCTTGTTGACCCCGAGGGTCCCGAGTTCGCTGGCGCGGCCGGAGAAGTCGGTGACCTCGCGGTAGACGCGGATCTGCGACATCTGCTTGGCCTCGACCTTCTTCTGCTGCTCGAGCTCCTTCTCGCGGCGCTTCTCATCGGGGGTGGCGGCTACGGCGACGCCCGCGAGTCCCTGGGCCCACACGGCCAGCAGCAGACCGAGAAAGAGGTTGAAGGCTCCGCGTCGCTCTTTCATCTTCCCGCCCCAGAGAACTAACATCCGCGAAAGTAAATCCGAGCCATGGGACAACAATCCAACAAAATCCAGAAACGGGCCCGCCGCAAAGCCTACCTCATCCGCAAGAAGGACGCCGCCAAGGCGGCCGCGAGCGCGCCGAAGAAGAGGAAGTGATTCCCCACCGGCCGGAGACGCCGGCTCGGAAGGAATATTCTTGGATCAGGCCACCCGAGAGGGTGGCCTTCTTCATGCACGGTAGGCCCTCCCGCGGGAGGCGCCGCGGCGGCCGATGCGTGGCGTCGCGGTGGTTCGCGACCAAGATTCCGCCGTCCCGCCGTGCGCCAGAACCGACGGTTGCCCGTTGGGACTCCTAACCCTCCGCAGCGTCCGCGCCGGAACCCCTCTCCCGGGAGTGGTCTTTTGTCCGGCGGGACCGTAGCCTCGGCCCATGAGGTTCCCCTCCCTGTATTGCGGCATCGGCGACGAGGCCGGCAACCGACTCGAGTCCCAGATCGAGGCGGCCCATGACCTGGGCTGGAAGCACCTCGAGGCCCGCAACGTCACCCTCGAGGGCTTCACCAAGGCCAACCTGCACGACCTGCCCGACGCCGCCTTCGACCGGGCCGAGGAACTGCTCGGACGGGCAGGCCTCTCGGTCTACTGCTTCGCCTCCACCATCGGCAACTGGGCCAAGAACGTGGAGGATCCCTTCGAGATCACGCTGGCCGAGGTCGACCGGGCCATCCCCCGCATGCGGCGACTCGGCTCGCGGTATGTCCGCGTGATGAGCTACCGGGTGCGCGAGGGAGCCGACCTGATGGAGGAGGAGCGCTTCCGGCGCATGCGTGAGGTGACCCGGCGCTTCCTCGACGCGGGCATCCAGCCGCTGCACGAGAACTGCATGAACTATGGCGGGATGAGCTGGCGCCATGCGCTGCGCCTGCTCGAGGCGGTGCCCGGCCTGAAGTGGGTCTTCGACACGGCCAACCCGGTCTTCAACCCCGACCGCACCCGCCCGGAGCCCCAGCCCCGCCAGGATCCGTGGGAGTTCTGGACGCAGGTCCGCGACGTGTCGGAGCACATCCACATCAAGGACGCCCGGTGGGTGGCGACCAGGAACGATGCCGACTACCACTGGCCGGGCGAGGGCGACGGGGCCGTGCAGCGCATCCTCGAGGACGCCTTCCGCCGTGGCTACGCCGGTGCCCTGAGCATCGAGCCCCACATGGTGGCGGTGTTCCACGACACCAGCGGGGCGGCCGTGCCGCCCCCCGACGCGGCGCTCCGGGCCAACTTCGTGGAGTACGGCCAGCGCCTGATGCGGATGGTCGACGGGATCGTCGCCGACACCCATGGGGCCCATGGGGGATCGACCCCGGGGCCAGGCCGGCCGGCTTGAGGAACGCCAAAGTTTTTGGAAAAGTCCTTTGACAGTCGGGGCGGACTTCCTAGAGTGCGCCCCGTTTTCGGGCCAGTGGGGTCGTAGCTCAGTTGGTAGAGCACCACAATGGCATTGTGGGGGTCAGGAGTTCGAATCTCCTCGGCTCCACCACTTCAGCCCGGAGGCTCCGGGATGGCGGGTCGGCGCGGGTTCGGCTTCGGCGTTGTACGCAAGGCATGGTCCTGCGGAACCCCTTGGTTCCACGGAATTCCTCCTCTCCCATGGCCTTGGATCGGTCGCGGGTCCCCCCATGGGCACTCTCCACGGCCCCTCCGATCGGGTCCTCCAATTCGCCGCTCCGCGTCACCGATCGATCCCGCTCCGGTCCCGGAGCCGTCCCGGACCGTTGCCTCCCGGAGCACCCCCTTAGTCCCACGGCCAACGGTTCCAATCCTGCCGCCCCAGGCCGACCCTTCGACGCCACACCCGTCCAGGCGGGCCGCCGCGACTCCCTCCGCGGGCCCAGGCCTCGGGCCAGCGACCCTCCGGTTTCCTGCTGGCCGGACAAGGCCGGCTCGGGGAAGGCTCCGTCCGATGAAGGCGGCAGTGCTGCACGGTCGGGAGGACCTCCGGGTGGAATCGGTCGGGGAGACCCCGCTCGGGCCGGGTGAGGTGCGGGTGCGCCTCGGCGCGGCCCTTACCTGCGGCACCGACCTGAAGGTCTACCGGCGCGGCTACCACGCGCGCATGCTCACGCCGCCCTGCCTCTTCGGTCACGAGTGGGCGGGCACGGTGGTGGAGACGGCGCCGGGGGTCCGGTGCGTCGGGCCGGGCGACCGGGTGGTCGGCGCCAATTCGGCCCCCTGCGGCCGGTGCGCCCCTTGCCGGGGCGGTCAGGAGAACCTGTGCGACGACCTGCTCTTCCTGAATGGCGCCTATGCCGAGTCGATCGTGGTGCCGGCCCGGATCGTCTCGGCCAACCTGATGCCCCTGCGCCCCGGGACCCCCTTCGAGGCCGCCGCGCTCACCGAGCCCCTGGCCTGCGTGGTGCAGGGCATCGGCGATCTCGCCCTCCGCGCAGGCGAGCGGGTGCTGGTGATGGGGGCCGGCCCGATCGGCCTCTTTGCTGTGGCGCTGGCGGTGGAGGTGGGATGCGAGGTGGTCGTGGCCGGTCGCGGCGGGGCCCGGTTGGCGCTGGCCCGGAGGCTCGGGGCCACCGGGGTGATCGACATGGAGGGACGCGAGGATCTGGAGGCGGCCGTGCGATCCGGGGTTCCGATTGCCGCGTTCGACGCCGTGTTCGAGGCCGTCGGCAAGCCCTCGGCCTGGGAGGCCGCGACGCGGCTGGTGCGCAAGGGGGGCAGGGTGAACTTCTTCGGGGGCTGCCCGTCGGGCACCACGGTGACCCTCGACACCGGGCTGTTGCACTATTCGAACCTGACGCTCCTGGCGAGCTTCCACCACACGCCCAGGTCCATCCGGGCGGCGCTGGACCGGATCGAGCGCGGCGTGGTCCGCGCCGCTGATTTCGTCGATGGCGAGGCCTCCCTCGACGCCTTGCCGGCGCTTTTCCGGTCCATGGCCGGGGGCAACCGGGCCGTGAAGACCTGCATCCGCCCGAACGGGTGAGGGCCGCGGACGGCCGGGCCCGTCAGCCCGCCGTTGCCGCCCTTCCTGCGATTGGGGATGGCCTCCGGGCGGCGTTGCCGGTATTCCCTCCGCGCCATGCATCAAATCGCCGTCACCGCGTTGTGGATCTTCATCGCCCTCCTGGTCGCCGGCGGCCTCGCTGGGTTCCTCAAGGCCCGGTCCAAGGCCTCGCTCATCGCCTCGCTGGGCTCGGCCATCCCGTTGACGCTCGTGGCCCTCGGGCACCTGCCGGGCCTCGTGGCCATCGGCGTGCTCGCGCTGCTCCAGGCGGTGTTCTTCATGCGCCTGCGCAAGACCGGCAAGTTCATGCCCTCGGGCCTGCTCCTCGGCCTCTCGGTCGTGATGGAGGGCATCCTCGTCTATTTCGTGTTCATCGCCCGATCCTGAGCCGCCGTGCCCGACAACGGTCTTCCCATCTGGCGGCTGCATGCCGACCTCCTCCGCGCCCTGAGCGGAGGCAACCGGCTGGTGCTCGTCGCCGCCACGGGATCGGGCAAGACCACCCAGGTGCCACAGATGATCCTCGACGCGGGCCTCGTGCCCGAGGGGAAGCAGATCGTGGTGCTGCAGCCCCGCCGGGTGGCCGCCCGCACGGTCGCCACCCGGGTGGCCTGGGAACGGGGCGTGCGCCTGGGCACGGAGGTGGGCTACCAGGTCCGCTTCGAGGACCGCATCGGCGAGGGCACGCGCATCGCCTTCGTCACCGAGGGCATCCTGCTGCGGTGGCTCCAGGATGATCCCCGGCTGGAACGGATCGCGGTGCTGGTCTTCGACGAGTTCCACGAGCGCAACCTGCTGAGTGACGTCGCCCTGGCCCTGGCCAAGCGCCTGCAGGCCACCGGTCGGCCCGACCTCCGGCTGCTGGTGATGTCGGCCACGCTGGATGCCGAGCCCGTGGCGCGCTACCTGGCGGCGCCCCCGCCGGATCGGTCCCCACCCGCGCCGCCAGACGTTGCGCCCGCGCACGCCGTCCCGGCGGTCCCGGAGCCCGTGCCCATCCTGGTCTCGGAGGGCCGCACCTTCCCGGTGGAGATGCGCTGGCTCGAGTACGGCGACAGCCGGCCGGTGCATGAGCTGGCGGCCGACAAGGTCGAGCGCATCGTCGAGTCCGGCTGGGAGGGTGACATTCTGGTGTTCATGCCCGGCAAGGGCGAGATCCAGGCGACGCTGGGGGCCCTCGCGGCGGCCCGGCTGGGCGAGCGGGTCGCGCTGATCCCGCTGCACGGCGAGCTGCCCCCGGAGGACCAGGATCGCGCCTTCCAGCCCAGCCCGCTGCGCAAGATCGTGGTCTCCACCAACGTGGCCGAGACCTCCGTGACCATCGACGGCATCCGCCATGTGGTCGACGGCGGCCTGGCCCGGATGACCCGCTACGACGCCGAACGGGGCATCCAGACCCTGATGGTCGAGGAGATCAGCCGGGCCTCGGCGGACCAGCGGGCCGGCCGCGCCGGCCGGACCGCACCGGGCACCTGCTGGCGGCTCTGGACCGAGAGCGGCCACCTGAACCGGCCCGCGCGCAACACGCCGGAAATCCAGCGGGCGGACCTCGCCGAGGTGGTGCTGCTCCTGCATTCGCTGGGGGTCCGCCAGGCCGCCACCTTCGACTGGCTCGACGCGCCGGACCGCGCGGCGGTGCTCCGGGCGGAGCGGCTGCTGCACCTCCTGGGAGCGCTCGGGCCGTTGGGGCAGGGGGGCATGCCCGGTGCCGATGGGCACGCCGGGGACCCGCCCGACGCGGCCTCGGACCTGACCCCGGTGGGCCGGCAGATGCTCCGGTTGCCCATGCACCCGCGCTTCGCCCGGCTGCTGATCGAGGCCTCGCGGCGGGGCTGCGTGCCGGCGGCCTGCCTCTGCGCGGCGCTGGTCAGCGGCCGCGACCTGCTGATGCGCGTGAACCGGGACGACCGCGCGATGGGCGATGCGCGGGAACTCTTCGAGGGCAGCACCCTCAGCGATTTCCACACCCTCCTGCGCGCCCACCAGTACGCCCGCAACGCGCGGTTCGCCCTCGAGCCCTGCCGCCGGCATGGCATCCACGCCCAGACGGCCCGGCAGGTGGAGGACACCTTCCAGCAACTGGTCCGCATCGCCGAGCGCGAGGGCCTGAATCCCGGGGATCCGCGATCGGAACCCAACGCCGCCGCCCCCGAGGGCGACGAGGCCCTGCTCAAGTCCCTGTGCGCCGGGTTCGTGGACCAGGTGTGCGTGCGCAAGGACTCCGGATCGCTGGACTGCCTGCTGACCGAGGGGCGCGTGGGCACCCTGATGCGCGAATCGGTCGTGCAGCAGGCCGGGCTTCTGGTGGTGGGCAGCCTGCGCGAGATCCCCGGTCGCAGCGGCGGGGTGCTGACGTTGCTGGGCCTGGCCACGGCGGTGAAGGTCGAGTGGCTCCGGGAGCTTTACCCGCAGCACTTCCAGGCCGCCGTCGAGCATGTCTACGACCGGCTTCACAAGCGTGTCTCGCCGGTTCGACGCCAGCGCTTCCTCGACCTGGTGGTGGCCACCGAGCACCTGCGGGAGACCGACCCGGAGCAGTCGGGCCGCTGCCTGGCCGAGGCCTTCGCCCGTGGCGGGTTCGAGCTGCCGCAGTTCGACCACGACCTCAGGCAGTTCATCGCCCGGGTGAATCTCATGTCCCGGGCGCTGCCGCACCTCGAGTTCCCGGCCTTCGACGGGGCCGCCCTCGTGGCGGCGCTGGAGCGGGCCTTCCGGGGCCTCACCCTGGTCAAGCAGGCTCAGGCGGCGCCGTTGCGCGAGGCCTTCCGAGCCCATCTGGCGCCGGAGCAGATCGCCTGGCTCGACGAGTTGATGCCGCTGCACCTGTCCTGGATCGAGGGCCGCCGCCTCAAGCTCACCTATGTCGAGCCGGATCCCGACCTCGACCCGGAGGAGATCCCTGGGCCCGAGGCCCAGGTGAAGCTCACCGAGTGCCTGCCGCTCAAGACGCACCCGACCGTGGGCGAGAACGCCATCCCGGTGCGCCTGGCCCTGCAGGCCCCGGACGGCAAACGCCTGGAGGTGGTCTCGGATTTCCCGCGGTGGCGCGAGACCACCTATCCCAAGCTGCGGTCCCAGTTGCGGGCCAAGTACCCCGGATTCGTCTGGCCCTGAACGGGCCGCGGCCGAGATTCAATCCACGGGTCCGGCCCGGCTCACGGCGCGGCCCGACGGTGGACCTTGTGGATGGCGGCCTGGTCGGTGGGTTTGATGACGACCTCGTCGATGTTCACGTGCGCCGGGCGCGAGGCCATCCAGAGCAGCGTCTGGGCGATGTCCTCGGCCACCAGCGGTTCCACGCCCCGGTAGACCTGCGCGGCCCGGGCCGTGTCGCCCCGGAAGCGGACGTCGGAGAACTCGGTGAGCGCCATACCCGGATCGAGCGAGCCGACGCGGATGCCGGTGCCGTTGAGTTCCAGGCGCAGGGCCTGGGTGATGCTGCGCTCGGCCGCCTTGACCCCGCAGTAGATGGCCCCGCCTTCGTAGGCCTGGTGGCCGGCGATCGAACCCAGGTTGAGCAGGCTCGCCCCGGCATGGTGCGGCAGCAGGGGCAGCATCGCCCGGGTGACGCGGGCCAGGCCCAGCAGGTTGGACTGCACCATCGCCTCCCAGTCCTCGTCCCGGCCGGTCGCCACGGGATCCAGGCCATGGGCCCCGCCGGCGTTGTTGACCAGCACGTCCACGCGCGGCGTGATCGAACGGATCCGGGCGACGAAGGCCTCCACCGACGCGGTCGAGGCCACGTCGAGCGCCATGGACTCGGCGCGCGCCCCGCCCGCCCGGCAGCGTTCCGCGACCTCGGCCAGGCGGTCCAAGCGGCGCGCTCCCAGGATCACCCCGGCACCCGCCCGGGCGAAGGCCTCGGCCGTCGCCGCCCCGAAGCCACTCGAGGCCCCCGTGATCACCACCCATCGTCCCTGCCAATCCATGTCCGACCCTAGGCGGTCGGACGGGGCGACGACAATCCCCCGGAACGGTCCGCTGGCCGGGAGTGGCCCGGGCGGCTCGTCGGGGCCTGTCCCCCAACTTCCTGTCCCCCGAACCCGACGGGGTGGGAAATAGTCCCCAGGGCGGGTCGTCACGGGGCGGACGCGTGGTGGTCGGGTTCCCGGCGCCCGGCGACGGGCCTCCGGTCATCGGGCCGCAGGGGGTGCCTCGGAAGCGCATGGTTTGCAGGCCGATCCGGGCGGTTCCGGCCCCAGGCGACCCTGGGGAAGATTTCCCTGCGACCGATTGGCATGTTCCTTGCTAGGCGTGTGGCGTCCCAGCGTCATCCTGAGGGCGGCGGACGGGTCTTGGGCCCCTTGCCCTGGGTCCGTGCCAAGCCCTCCGGAGAGGCCGATTCTCCCGTGAACATTGCCATCCATCCCCTGGTTTCCGTCGGGTCCTGGGCCTCGCGCCCGGAGACCTCGGCACCCGTGGAGCTGCTTTCCGATGCGCAACTGGTGCGCGCAGTCCGTGAGGGCGACGCGGACCGGTTCGGCGAACTGGTCCAGCGGCATCAGGCCCGGCTTTTCGCCCTGGCCCGCCGCTATCTGCGGCGCGACGAGGATGTCGCCGACCTGGTCCAGGAGGTGTTGGTCAAGGCGTACCAGCGCCTGGACACCTGGCGGGGCGATGCCCCCTTCGAACACTGGCTGATGCGCCTGGCCACCCGGGCCTGTCTGGACGTGCTGAGGTCCCGGCGCCGGCGCCGGGAAGACCTGTTGAGCGACCTGTCCGACGACGAGGCCGAATGGCTCAACCGTCACGCCACCGACCCCGGCGAGGGCGACCACCGGGCGGATGCCGCGCGCCGCCTGGTCCAGCGGGTCTTCGAGCAGCTTCGACCGGCCAGCCGCATGGTCCTGACCCTGCTGGAACTGGAGGATCGCTCCGTCAAGGAGATCTCCGCCCTCACCGGATGGTCGGAAACCCTCGTCAAGGTGCGGGCCTTCCGGGCCCGGGCGGAGATGAGGCGCCTGGTGGACCGGCTCCGGACCGACACCTACCTCTGAAATCCCATGCCACTTCGGGGCAACGGACCGTCCGGAAACGCTTGGGTTTGCGGCCACCCGGGTGGGGGCGCCCCGCCGCCCCCGGGTGCCGTCGTCGTTTCTCTTCTCGCCAGCGTCGGGACGAGGCCTATCGTAACCCCGCTTCCCGACGGTGCGTCGAAGGGGGCGATGTTCCGCATGGACAGCAACAGGCTTCAGCAGACCCTTCTCCGGGCGGCCCGGGCTGCGTCGATCCCCCACGGAGTGCCGGAGGGTTTCGAGGAGCGCGTCCTGCGGGCCATCCGCCGCGCCCGGCGTGACGAGACGCTCGAGGCCTGGGCCTCGGGCCTGTGGCGGGCGGCCATTTCCAGCGCCGGTGTCGCCGGCCTGATGGGCGGGGTCGCCTTGTCCCTGGCCGTCCTCGGGGAGACCGTTCCCGGTGGTGACGCCGATCGGGTCCCGGCCGCGATGGCGGAGGAGTCGGCCATCGAGGACCTGCTGATCGAAGACCTGTTCCTGGAGGATCCCAGGGCGGGGGAACTCCGGTGAGGACCGCCCGGATCGTCCTGGCGGCCATGGTGATCTTCGCCGCCGGCGTGCTCACGGGCTCGGTGGGTGCCGGCCTGGCCGGGCGACTGTGGCGCTCCCATGCCGCAGTCGATGGGGCATCCCCGGTCGCCGTCGCCGCACCGGAACCGGCCAGGTCCCAGGCCCCCTCCAACGCCCCGGCGGGCTCCCTGGCGCGGCCGCCGGGCTGGGCGCAGATCGAGGCGATGGCCCGGTGGTCCCGGGAACTCGAGCTCGAGGCCTCCCAGCGCCAACGGATCGATGCCATCCTGGAAAGCGCCGGTGGCCGCCTGCGAGCCCTGTGGGAACCGGTTGCCCCCCGGACTCGCGCGGAGATCGATGCCGCGCGCCGCGAGATCGAGCAGACGCTCACCCCGGAGCAACGCCTACGTTGGAATGAGGTCCGCCGGCGTCGTGCCGCTCCCAAGCCGGCCCCGGCTCCCTGAACCCCAGGTTCCCCCAAAATCCAGGCTCTCCCAAATTCCAGGCTCACCCAAACTCCGGGCGGTCGGGCCGGATCCAACTGGGGCCGGGCGGTCGGGCCGGATCCGACGGGGGGCGGAGCTTCCCCCGGGACGATCCCCCGGGACGATCCCTTGCCGGTTCGCCCGGGCGACTCTACCGTCGGGGGTCGTCATGGATTCGAGTCCCGCCCCGTCGCCCGAAACCGAGCCCCAGGCCCGCGAGGGGACGTCGGCCTCCCCGCCGGCCGTTCCGACCGCCGTATCCCCCGCCATGTCTTCCGCCGACGTTCCCACGGCGCCGCCGGTTCTCGCCCCGACCGCGTCGTCGGTTCCACTGCGAACGGCCCCGCCCGAGGCACCCCCGGGTCGACGAGCGCCGCCGCCGCCGCCGCCGCCGCCGCCCACCTCGCGCCCCTCCGAAACCCGTGGCGGCGGGGGCTGGAAATGGGCCGCGATCGGCCTCGGGGCGGCCCTCCTAGTCGTCGTGGCATGCCTGGTGGGTCTGATGTTCGCCAAGTCGGACCTCGACTGGTCCCACCACCATGACACGCGGTCCCCGGGGGCGTCCGAATTGCACGAGGCCTTGATCCGCAATGCCGACACCGAGGACAAGATCGCCGTCATCGACCTTCAGGGGGTGATCAGCGGCGAGGTTCTCTCGGGCATTGGCACGTCCATCGTGGATCTGGTGGCCGACCAGCTGGAGCGGGCCGCCGTCGAGGGGGTGGCCGCCGTCATCCTCAAGGTCGATTCCCCGGGAGGCGAGGTGCTCGCCAGCGACGAGATCTACCTGCTGATCGAGAAGTTCCAGAAAGAGCATGAGATCCCCGTGGTCGCCTCGATGGGATCGCTCGCCGCCTCCGGCGGCTACTACGTCAGCGCCCCGTGCCGGTGGATCGTGGCCAATGAACTGACGATGACCGGCAGCATCGGGGTGATCTTCCACAGCTACAATTACCGCGGGTTGATGGACAAGGTGGGGGTCCGGCCGGACATCACCAAGAGCGGCAAGCTCAAGGACATGGCCAGCGGCGAGAAGTCCCCGGACGAGGTGCTGCCCGAGGAGCGGGCCATCCTCCAGGGGATGATCAACGAGAGCTTCGCCAAGTTCAAAGACGTCATCCGCTCGGGGCGCAACCATGCGGCCGCACTCAACGAGAAGGACGGCGTCAGCGACGGGCGCCGCCTGGCCGCCAACTGGACCGAGTACGCCGACGGGCGGATCCTCTCCGGGCAGCAGGCCCTCGACCTCGGGCTCGTCGACGAGTTGGGCAACTTCGAGGTGGCCGTCCAGCGGGCGCTCAAGCTCTCCGGCCTCGAGCAGGCCAAACTGGTCACCTACCATCCGCAGTTCCGTTTCCCCGGGTTCCTGTCCCTCCTGGGTCAGGCCGGTGTGCGGTCCGCCGCGCCGGTCAAGGTCGACCTGGGATTGCCGCTCCAGTCCCGGTTGCCGGAGGGGCGGCTCTACTTCCTGTCGCCGCTCCACCTGCGCTGAGCCGTGTGCGTTCCCGGCCCCGCCGAAGGCAGGGGCTCGACAGCGGGGCGGGGCTCCATTGAGATGGGGCCCATCCTATGGCGCAACGCACGCTCCTCATCGGCATCGATTCCGGCACGCAATCCACCAAGGCCCTCGTCGTGGACGCCGGCTCCGGCCGGGTGCTCGGCGAAGGGTCGGCGCTGCACCGGTTGATCCCTGGTCTGCCCGCCGGGGCCAAGGAGCAGGATCCCGCCCAGTGGATCCGCGCCACGACGCGTGCCGTCCAGATGGCGCTCAAAGCGGCCAAGGCCCGGGCCTCCGAGGTGGTGGCGATGGGCGTGAGCGGCCAGCAGCACGGCTTCGTGCCCCTCGATGCGAAGGACCAGGTGATCCGGCCTGCCAAGCTGTGGTGCGACACGGTGACGGCCCCCGAGTGCGCCGAGATCACGGCGGCCTTGGGCGGGCCGAAGAAGACCGTCCAGGCGCTGGGAAACGCCGTGCTGCCCGGTTTCACGGCCTCCAAGATCCTGTGGCTCAAGCGGCAGGAGCCCGCCCACTTCGAGCGTCTGGCCTCCGTGCTGCTGCCGCACGATTACCTGAACTTCTGGCTCACCGGCGAGAAGTCGATGGAGTACGGTGACGCCTCGGGCACCGCCCTGATGGACGTGCGGCGCCGGAGGTGGTCACCGGCGGTCCTGAAGGCCATCGACCCCGGGCTCGAGGCCAAGCTACCGCCGCTGCGCTCCAGCGACCTGCCGGCAGGACGTCTCTCGGCCGCCACCGCCAGGAAGCTGGGTCTCGACGCGGGCGTGTTGGTGAGTGCGGGCGGGGGCGACAACATGATGGGCGCCATCGGCACGGGGAACACCCGCGACGGCGTGGTGACGGCCAGTTTCGGCACCAGCGGCACCATCTACGCCTGCGCCGGGAAGCCGGTGGTGGATCCCGCCGGCGAGATCGCCGCCTTCTGCGACTCGACCAACCGGTGGCTGCCGTTGCTCTGCACGATGAACGTCACGGTGGCCACCGAGATGGTGCGCAACGAGGCGGGCCTCGACCATGCCCGGTTCGAGAAGCTCGCCGCAAAGGCCCCCGCCGGATCCGACGGCCTGCTGCTCCTGCCGTACCTTGAGGGGGAGCGTACGCCCAACCTGCCCGATGGCACGGGGGTGTTCTTCGGCGTCCGGCCCAAGACCTTCACCTCGGCCCACTACGCGCGTGCGGCCATGGAGGGCGTGACCCTCGGCATGAACTACGGCCTGCGCCGGCTGGCGGCCCTGGGCGTGACGGCCCGTCAGGTGCGGGCCACGGGCGGTGGTGCCAAATCGAGGTTGTGGCGGCAGATCATGGCCGACGTCTTCAACGCCGAGGTGGTCACCCTGAAGGTGGCCGAGGGGGCCGCCTACGGCGCGGCGATGCAGGCGCTGTGGTGCTGGCGCCGCCAGAAGGGCGACCCGATCGAGATCTCCGAGATCACCGACCGCTTCGTCTCGGTGCAGACCGCAGAGATCGCCGAGCCCCGGTCCGCCCAGGTCGAGGTGTACCGCGGACTCCAGGAATTGCAGGAGGAGTTGGCCCGCTCGCTGGCTCCGGCCTTCGCGCGCCACCGTCGTCTGCTGGGCTGAGAGCCCGTCGACTCAGGAAGGGTCCTCCGGGATGGAGACCGAACCCAAAGGAGACGGGGGACGGAATGGGTGCGGGGTTGGGACGGGGGGAGGGATACTTGGTGCACCCGTGAGGAGTCGAACCTCAAACCTGCTGATCCGTAGTCAGCTGCTCTATCCAATTGAGCTACGGGTGCACAAGGGAGCGTAAGACTGAGGCGGAGGGGACTCTTCGATCAAGCGTTTTCGGGACTGACGAACGGAGTTGCGGCGAAGGCAGCGCAGGTTCCGTGCAGCGTGGATCGGGGACGCGTGACGACGGGCCCCGGGTCGGGCCTGGGATGCGGCTGGCCTGGCGGGCGACATCCATGGCAACTTCCCCTCATGGACCGCAGGGAGTTTCTCGGGGCGATGGCGTCGATCGGGATCTCGGCCGGTGGCGCCGGGGTGCTGGCGGCCGACCGGCGGGCGACCCAGTTGGCCACCACGGTCCTGGTGGTGGGCGGCGGCCTCGGGGGCGTCGCGGCCGCGCTGGCGGCCTGCCGGGCGGGCCAGCGGGTGGTGCTCACCGAGGAGACCCTCTGGATCGGCGGCCAGTCCACCTCGCAGGCGGTGCCGCCCGACGAGCACCCGTGGATCGAGGAGGCCGGCTGCACCCGGAGCTACCGGGAATTCCGTGACGAGATCCGGCGGCGTTTCGTCCGGGATTTCCCGGTCACCGCCGCCACCCGCGGGGCCTCCCGGCTGAACCCCGGGGGAGGGTGGGTCTCCCGGGTGTGCCATGAGCCAAGGCTCGCGCTCTCGGTGCTCCAGTCGATGCTGGCTCCCTTCGTCGCCTCCGGCCGCCTGACCCTTCTCCTGGGCCACCGGCCGACCGGCGTGTCGATGCGGGGGGATCGCATCGAGGCGGTCCAGTTCGAGGAGGTGACCGGGGGGCGTCGCCGGACCGTCTCGGCCCCCTGGGTGCTGGAGGCGACCGAACTCGGGGACCTGCTGCCGCTGGCCGGCGTGGAGCACGTGACCGGGGCCGAATCCCGGGCCCAGACCGGGGAGCCCTCGGCGCCCGAGAAGGCCGACCCGCTGGACCAGCAGGCCATCACCTGGTGCTTCGCCCTCGAGCACCATGCGGGGCAGGACCACGTGGCCGGAAGGCCCGACGACTATGCCCGGTGGCGCGACTACGTGCCGCGCATGACGCCACCCTGGCCGGGCCGGCTGTTCGCCTGGGAGCACAGCCACCCGGCCACCCTGCAGCCGCGTACGCTGCCCTTCGACCCGGTGTCCGAGTCGGGCTTCCCCAACCTCTGGACCTACCGCCGGATCCGCGACGCCTCCCGGTTCGAGGATCCCAAGGCCTTCCCGTCGGTTTGCCTGGTGAACTGGCCGCAGAACGACCACTGGCTGGGACCGTTGGTCGGACCTGGCGTCGGAGCCGAACTGCGCCGCCAGCGGGAGGCCGAGGCCAGGGCCTTGAGTCGCAGCCTCATCCATTGGCTCCAGACCGAGGCGCCCCGGCCCGATGGCGGCACCGGGTGGCCGGGCCTCAAGCCCAGCGCCGGCATCCTCGGCACGCCCGACGGATTCGCCATCGCTCCTTACATCCGCGAGGCCCGCCGGATCCGCGCGCGTTTCACGGTGACCGAGCGCCACATCGCCACCGAGGCCCGGAAAGCGGAGACCGGGGCGACCTCGGCGGCCGTCCGGGCCGCGGTGTTCACGGATTCGGTCGGTGTCGGCGCCTACCGCATCGACCTGCATCCCTCGACCACCGGGCGCAACTATGTCGACGTGTCGAGCCTGCCCTTCCAGATCCCCCTCGGATCGCTCCTGCCACAGCGGGTCGGAAACCTCATCGCCGCGGGCAAGTGCCTCGGGGTGACCCACATCGCCAATGGCTGCTACCGGCTGCATCCGGTGGAGTGGAACATCGGCGAGGCGGCCGGGGCGCTGGCCGCATTCTGCGCCGACCGCAAGCTCACCCCGGAGGCCGTCCACGCCGGGGCCGGACTCACGGCCGAGTTCCAAAATCGCCTCCGTGACGACGGCTTCGAGTTGGAGTGGAACCTCGCGGTCCGGCCTCTTTGAGCCCAGCCGCCTTCGTGGCCCGGACAACGCCGGCGCGGTGCGCTTTCGGCCCATGAATCCGTTGGAGTCGGGCCCTTTTCTGGTGTTGGATTGAAGGCATATCGCCGTCCATGAAGCGCACGTCCTCCTCCAAGCCCGCCAAGCCCGCCAAGCCCGCCAAGCCCGCCAAGCCCGTTGCGGCTGCCAAGGGAGTTGCGGCCAAGGCGGCCAAGGCGGCCAAGCGGGCACCGGCCCCCCGGGCGGCTGCGGCCGACCGATTCGTGCTCATCATGGCCGGAGGCCGCGGCGAGCGCTTCTGGCCCGTCAGCCGCGAGACGACGCCCAAGCAGTTGATCCGCCTCCTGGGCGAGCGGTCATTCCTGCAGCAGGCCGTGGACCGGGTGCGACCGCTGGTGCCCGCGTCGAACATCCTGATCATCACCAACGCCGTGCAGGCGGCCGAGGTGCGGCGGCAACTGCCCGAGCTGCCCAGGGAGAACATCCTCGGCGAGCCGGTCGGTCGGGACACCTGCGCGGCCGTCACCCTCGGGGCGGCCGTGGTCGGGGCGCGGTCGACCACGGCCGTCATGGCGGTGCTCCCCGCCGACCATGTCATCCACGACGAGAAGGGCTTCCGCCAGGTGCTCTCCGACGCCTTCGAGGTCGCCTCGCGGGGCCAGGTGATCGTTACCATCGGCATCCAGCCCACCGGGCCCGAGACGGGCTACGGCTACATCCAGTCCGGCAAGGCCCTGCCGCCCCCCGCCTCCGGCAGGCCGCTCAAGACCCCGCTCTTCAAGGTCGAGCGTTTCGTCGAGAAGCCCTCCCTCGAGAAGGCCCTGGAGTACCTGGCCTCGGGCGACTACCGATGGAACGCCGGCATGTTCGTCTGGTCCTTCGTCACGATCACCAACGCCCTCTCCGTGCACCAGCCTGAGATGCACGAGGCCTGCCGGCGCTGGTTTGCCGCGGCGTCGAAGGGCGCCAGGCGGCTCGAGGCGGTGCTGGCGGCGGAGTATCCGGCCATCCGGAAGATCAGCGTGGACTTCGCGCTGATGGAGAAGGCCCAGAACGTCGTGGTGGTCGACGGGCGCTTCGATTGGGACGACCTCGGCGCCTGGCCGGCGCTGGCCCGCCACCTGAAGCAGGACGCCGAGGGCAATGCGGCCATCGGGGACCTGGTGCAGGTTGATTCGGCGCGGAACCTCGTCTTCGACGGGCGCACCCGTGGCCGCACCCCCGTCACGATGGTGGGCGTGAAGGACAGCGTCCTGGTGCTCACCGACGACGCCACGCTGGTGGCCTCGAAGGGCGAGTCCCAGAAGATCAAGGACCTGGTCCGCCGACTGGCGGCCGACCCACGCTGGGCCGGCCTGGTCTGAGCCGGCCTCCGTCACGGCGCCTTGTCCAGCGGCAGGAACCTCAGGCAGACCGGCGAGCCGACCTTCCAGCGTTCGCCGGTCGCCCGGAGCTTGCCGGTGGCCGGATCGATGCGGAAGACACGGATGTCGTCCGAGCCTTGGCCGGCGGCGAGCAGGAAGCCCCCCGACGGATCAATGTTGAAGTTCCTCGGCGTCTTGCCGCCGATCTTGTGGACCTCGACCGGCTTGAGTTCCCCGGTGGCGGTGTCGCGCGAGAAGACGGCGATGGAGTCGTGTCCCCGGTTGGACCCGTAGACGAACCTCCCCGATGGGTGCACCCGCACCTCGGCCGTGGAGAGCCCCTTGCGGTCGGTCCCGGCTGTCACGGTGGGGACCGTGCCGATCTCGGAGAGGCGGCCGGTGACGGGTTCGTGGCGGAAGGCCGTCACGGTGCAGAGGATCTCGTTGATGACGTAGGCGTTGCGGCCGTCCGGGCTGAAGGACAGATGCCGCGGGCCGCTGCCCGGCGCCACGCGCCCGTCGATGCGGGGCTTCGGTGCGGTGATCCCCCTGGCCGGATCGAAGACATAGGCGTGGATGCGGTCGGTGCCAAGGTCGGCCACGTAGGCGAAGCGGTTGTCGGGGGAGAGGTTTACCGAGTGGGCGTGCGGTTCCTTCTGGCGCGCCGGGTCCACGCTGCTGCCGGTGTGCTTCCCGTGGAAGGAGTGCGGGGCCAAGCGTCCGTCGGGCTGGACCGGCAGCGACACCATGCTGCCGCCTCCGTAGTTGGCCACCAGGAGGTGACGCCCGGTCGGGTCGATTGCCAGGTGGCAGGGGCTGCCTCCCATCGAGGACTGCTGGTTGAGTTCCTGGAGCCGCCCGGATTCCGGCTCGATGGCGAAGGCCGTCACGTACCCGCCGGGCTTGCCCTGCCACTGTTCGGTCTCGTTGACCGCGTAGAGGAAGCGCCCGTTGGGGTGGATCGCCAGGAAGCTCGGATTCGTCGACTTGGCCACCAACCCGAGCGGCTCGGCCGTCCCGGTGGCGTCGTCGTAGCGGAAGGCGTGGATGCCCTCGCTCTTCGGCCCGGTGTAGGTGCCGACAAAGAGGAGGTGGCGGGCTGCCGACAGGGGCAGGGCGGCGAGGGCGGCGGCGGTCATGAGTGCGCGGGTGGGGAAGGCCATGTCCCGAGTGAAGCCCATCGGCGGCCGCAGTCCAGTCCGGGCTTCGACCCGGCACCGGCCACCGGCCGTCAGGGCCCCAGGCGGTCCGGCGACAGTCCCAGGCCCACGAGGCTGCAGGCGCGGACGACCGGCAGCCCGAGCCGTCCGGCCTCGGCGACGACCCCCGGGCTGTCGGTGCCCGGATTGAGCCAGAGCTCATCGCAGCCGAGGGCCGCGAGGGCGGGCAGCAGCCCGAGCAGGACCGGGGGTGGCAGGTAGGCGCTGACGACCGTCGGGCGCCCCGGCAGCGAGGCAAGGTCGCGGAAGGCGGGATGGCCCGCGATCGCGGGCTCCCTCGGGTTCACCGGCCAGACGGTGTAGCCCCGGAGGGCGTAGGCCAGCACGGCCTTGTGGCCGAATTTGGCGGGGTCGGCGGAGGCCCCGAGGATCGCGGCGGTCTTCATCATCGGAAGGGGTTCCCAGTCGGTGAACGAGGCGGCCTGCCCGGCGGGCAGGCCCTGCGCGTCGCGCAGGGTCCACACCACGGCCTGCCGGATGCGGAAGCGCCTTCCGGTCCGCGAGATGCGCACCCCGGAGTAGTCGTCGATGAACCCGGTGCGGGTCACCCGGTCGAGGAGCCGGGCCCTCTCCCCCCGCACGGGCGCCTCGGCGGTGTAGCGCGACGGGGTCCGCGTGAAGGTCCGCCATTCGAGTTCCCAGAGTTCCAGCGCCGCCCGGTTGCCATACCAGAAGAGCGGGTCGTCCTCGGTGCCGTGGGACACCAGCACGCGGGGCATGGACCACAGGGCCTCGTACCGTGCGGGCGAACCCTCCGCCGGCAGGCCGGGCACGAGATCGCGGCCGGTCCAGTGGCGATGGCTCGCGAGGGCGAGGTCGAGCCGGGCGTGCAGGGCGTCGCTGGTCGGGGGTTCCATGAAGGGGTGTGCGGCCGGGGACTCAGGGCTTGGCGCCAGCGCGGAAGTCCAGGCACACGAGCCGGTTCTCGCTGCGGAGGTAGAGCAGCCCGCCGGACAGCACCGGGCCGGCCCAGCAGGGATGGCGCAGCGTCGGGACCTGCCATCGGCCGAGTTCCTCGCAGCGCGCGGGGTCGGGCCGGAAGAGCCCCAGCAGGCCACCCTCGCCGAGGGCCACCAGCCGTCCCTCGGCCAGCAGCAGCGAGCCGCGCCCGAAGACCGGCGGTTGCTCGGCGCTGTGCGGGGGCCAGCGCTCGCTGCGTTCCCAGGCCACCTTGCCGGTTGCGTACTCCACGCAGCGCAGGACGGCGTCGGGCTCGTTGCGGCCGCTGAACCCGTAAAGATGGGACCCCATCCGGATCGGTTGGCTCCAGTGCATCTCCAGGCCCAGGCCCGACCACACCTCGGTGAAGTTCGTCGCCCCGGGGGTGCCCCGCAGCAGCACCGACCCCGAGCGGTAGTAGGCGCTGGAGATGAGCACGTCGTTGCCAATGGCCAGCGGCGTCATGGCGTTGACCGAGTCGTCGACCCGCGCCCGGAACCACCGGCTGAAGAGCACCTGCCCGTCCCGGGGATCCAGCACGGCCAGTCCCTGCCGGGTGAGGGCGTGCACCACCCGGCGCCCGTGGATGTCCGAGGCGATGAGGGACGAGTAGCTCGCGGTCTTCTCCCAGCGCCGCCATTGCACGGTCCGATCGCCCGGCCACCCGAGCATCGGCTGGCCGGTCCAGTTCTTCTCGCCCACCGACTGCCAGAGGGTCCTGCCGGTCGCCGGGTCGAACGCCACGACGGTGGCGTCGGGTTGGCCGCCCACCATGACCAGCAGCGTTCCGCCCTCAAGCAGGGGCGTGCTTCCGACCCCGAAGAAGGCGCTGGGGATCTCGAAGTCCTTGGCCGTGTCGCGCTGCCACAGCGGTTTTCCGGTCGGCGCCTCAAGGCAGGTCAGCAACCCCTCGGCGCCGAAGGTGAACACCCGGCCGCCGTCCACCAGCGGGGCGCACCGGGGGCCGTTGTTGTAGCCGTACGGATCGCGGTAGGCGGTGGGCTGGGCGTGTTTCCAGAGGGGGGCGCCGGTGCGCGCGTCCCAGGCCTCGGTGAGTTCCTCGTTGCCGAGACGGTGGAAGAGAAAAAGCCGCCCGCCGGCGACCGACGGCGCCGAGTAGCCCGTGCCGACGGCCTTGTCCCAGCGGACCGGCGGACCGTTGGTGGGGATCCGGGCCACAAGCCCGGTCTCGGCGCTGGTGGCGTCGAGCCGCGGCCCGAGCAGCCGGGGCCAGTCCTCCGCCCGGAGCGGGCTCAGCCAGAGGCACAACGCGAGGGCGATTCGGTGAGACACCCGGGCTTCATGGACCCTGTGCGCCAATTGGCAAGCCCTCTTTGGGCTCCCCGGACGGGCGGTCGCCGTTCAGCCTGCCGCGAGGGCGGCGCCGAGGAACTCCAGCGTCCTGGCCTCCGACCACAGGTCGGCCTGCGTGCTCCAGCGGTCGAGGAAGCCCACATGGCCTCCACGGTCCGGGATCTCGAGGTGGACCCACGGGCTTCGGGAGGCCGCGTCCATCGGGAAGCAACCCGGGGACAGGAACGGGTCGTCCGCCGCGTTGAGCACCAGGGCGGGCACCTGGATGGACGCCAGGAACGCATTGGCCGAGCAGCGCCTCCAGTAGTCTTGGGCGTCGGCAAAGCCATGCATCGGGGCCGTGAAGGTGTCGTCGATCTGCCGGAAGGTGCGTTGTCGCGGCGGGTCGACCGGCGGCACCACCGCCGGGAAGCGCTGCCGCTTGAGCGACCATTTGCGCAGGATGTCCCGCTGGAACCGGGCCATGTACGGCCGTACCCGGGGCGCCTCCAACGCGGCCGAGGCACCGGCCAGGTCGCAGGGCGTGGAGATCGCGACGGCCGCCACCACCGGCACCGCGGGCGTGTGACCTTCGCCGAGGTACTTGAGGGTGAGGTTGCCCCCGAGGCTGAATCCGGCGAGGGCCAGCGCGCCGAACCGCCCCGACCGTCCCGCATGGTCGACCACCGCCGCGAGGTCCTCGGAGACCCCGCTGTGGTAGAAGCGGGGCAGGCGGTTGAGCTCGCCGGAGCAGCCCCGGAAGTTCCAGGCCAGCACCGACCACCCGCGGCGCGCCGCCGCCCGCGCCAGGCCCGCCACGTAGGGGCGACGGGAATGGCCCTCGAGGCCGTGGGAGACGACCAGCAGGCGGTCGGACGGTGCCTCCAGCCAGTCGAGGTCGAGGAAATCCCCGTCGGGCAGCTCGAGCCGCTCACGGCTCCACGGCAGACCCCGGACGGGCCGGGCGATCGCCGGCAACACGGTCTGCAGGTGCGCGTTCGAGAGGCCCGGCAGTGGTCGGAAGGTCGATCGGGCCACCAGCGGCATGGGGCGCAGACTCGGGCCGGACCCCGGTGGAATGCACCCCGAAAAATCGACCCGGGCGTCCGCCGGGACGCGTTCCCCGGGGGCTCGCCGGCCCGTATCGGCTTGAAAATGGGGTTTGCAAGTCGGTCGCCGGAAGCTACAACCACGGGCTCGTGGTCGGCGGCCGTTCCCTCTTGGGGCACGGTCCCGCGTGGGGTGGAAACCGTTCCCCGCCGCCAGCGCAACCATCAGAGTTTATGTCGCAGCACAACAGCCTCCGCGCCTCCGGCACCACCGGGGCCAAACGTAATGTCCTCAAGCGCTTCGAGCGCGTCGCCATCCTCAAGGGTCGCTCCCAGTGGAAGGAAGGCGACCGAGTGACCGGTCTGCGCAAGACCCGTCCGCCGGAGTGATCCTCTGGCTCCTGCGCCGTCCCGGGTCCCGCTCAGGCACCGCAGAGAGATCACGGCGACCTCGTGTCCGCCCTCCGACGCCGATCTCGGGTGCCACCCTGTGGGCCTGCGGTCGGCGTCGCGGTTTTTTGCAGCATCCCTCCTCCCGCCCCATGCCCACCGTCCGACTCCAGAAGCACCTCGCCGATGCCGGCGTGGCCTCGCGCCGTGCCGCCGAGAAGCTCATCGTGGGCGGCGCGGTGACCGTCAACGGCCAGGTCGTGACCACCCTGGGGTCCAAGGTCGATCCCGTTCACGACACCGTCGCCGTCGAGGGCCGGCCGGTCCGGGCGCGCAGGAAGCTCTACATCGCGCTCAACAAGCCGCCGGGCTTCCTGTGCACCCGCAACGATCCCGAGGCCCGGCGCGTGGTCGGCCAGCTGCTGCCGGCCGAGTGGTCCAACCTCTTCACGGTGGGCCGGCTGGATCGTGACAGCCAGGGTCTGCTCTTCCTGACCAACGACGGCGAGTTCTCCCTGAAGCTCACCCACCCGCGCTACGGGGTGCGCAAGAAGTACGTGGCCGTGGTCGAGGGTCGGCTGGAGCCGGCGCAGCTCACCCGGTTCACCCAGGGCGTGGAGCACGAGGGCGAGGTGCTCAAGGCCGAGCGTGCCCGGCTCGTGGACAGCAACAACTCCCACAGCGTCGTCGAGCTGGAGTTGGCCCAGGGCAAGAACCGCGAGATCCGCCGGCTCTTCGAGGTCCTCGGCCACACGGTCGCGGAGCTGCGTCGGACCCAGATCGGGCCGATCAAGCTGGGCGAGCTGCCCCTGGGCAAGTGGCGCGCATTGACGCCGGCGGAAATCCGGTCCTTGCTTTCGAAACCATGAGGTTTTCGCCCGTTTCGCCCGTTTCGCCCGGTCTTGCGTCCGTCGCCCGCCCGCTCCTCCCGGCCTCCGCCGTGGGGACCCTGGCCTGCCTGTGGCTCTGGGTGGCCCCGGCATCGGGCCTCGCGGACCCCGCGGTCATCCGCGGCGACCGGGTCAACATCCGTTCCGAGCCGTCCCTGGACGGGGAAGTGCTGGCCTGGATGAAGCGCGGCGAGACGGTCGAGACCCTGGGCGAGGCCAAGGGAGGGTTCGTCCGTATCGCCCTCCCGGCCAAGGTCCCGGTCTGGGTGTACGCCCCGCTGGTCGACCGCACCACGCGGCAGGTCAAGGCCGCCGAGGCCCGGCTTCGCGTGGGCCCAGGTCGCAACTACGGGGAACTCGGCGTGCTCAAGAAGGGGGCCGCCCTGACCGAGATCCGGGAGTCGGACGGATGGCTGCAGGTGGAGCCGCCGGCTGGATTCTCGGCCTATGTCGGCGCGCAGTTCGTGGAGCGCTCCGCCGCCGCCGCGCCCCGCCTGACGGCCGCCAAGACCGGGGGCATCCTCCCGGCCGACGGGGAGGCCGTGCCGGCCCCAGCCCCAGCCCCAGCCCCAGCCCGGCACCGGCTTGCCCCCGTGGAGGCACGGCAACCGGAGCCCTTGAAACCGGAGCCCGTCCCGGTCCCGGAGGCCGCATCCCCCGCCGCCGCGCCGGCCGGGCCTTCCGATGGATCGCAGACATCCCAGCCGCCCATCCAGTACTCGGAGACGGTCCGCATCGTGACCCGGGTGGGCAAGGTCGCGCGCAGTCTCGAGCCCCAATCCCCCTCCTACTACCAGCTGCGCAGCCCGCGTCGCGGCGAGGGCATGCTGGGATTCCTCGTGGCCCAGGACCCGGCCGCCACCCCCCTGTCGAAGTTCCGCGGCCGGACGGTCCGTGTCGTCGCCGAGGAGTACGTCGATCCCCGCAACCGCACCCAGGTGCTGCTCCGGGTCCAGTCGATCGAGGAGTCGCCGGAGCCCTGAGGCCGCGGTCCCCGGGGATCCGGTCCCGCGGATCGGAGTGCCCGCCGCCGCGGCCGACGGTCCCTGCAGGTGGTCCCTTCTCGCCCTTTCCCGACCATGAACAACCTCATCGACGGTCGCAGAATCGCGGCCGACATCCATTCCGAGACCGCCGGCCGGGTGGCCGCGCTCCTGCGACGTGGCGTCCAGCCTGGCCTGGTCTTCCTCCGGGTCGGCGAGGATCCCGCCTCGCAGGTGTACGTGGGCATGAAGGAGAAGAAGGCCCTCGAGCTGGGCATCGGGTCCCGGACCTTCGTGCTGCCCGAATCCACGTCGCAGGACGACCTGCTCGCCCGCATCGCCCGACTCAACGCCGACCCGGCCTGCCACGGCATCCTGGTGCAGGCGCCGCTGCCGCGTCACATCGCTGCCGCCGTCATCTACTCGGCCGTGTCGCCGGAGAAGGACGTCGACGGGTTCCATCCGGTGAATGTCGGCCGACTGCTGCTGGGCGACGGCGGGGGATTCCTGCCGTGCACCCCGGCCGGCGTACATGAACTGCTGGTGCGCACCGGCGTGAGGCTTCCCGGCGCCGAGGTGGTCGTGCTGGGCCGTGGGAACATCGTCGGCAAGCCGATGGCGTCGATCCTGGTCCAGAAGTCCCCCACGGCCAACTGCACCGTGACCTTATGCCACAGCGCCACGCGCGACATCGCCGCGCACTGCCGGCGTGCCGACGTGATCATCGCGGCGATGGGCGTGCCCGAATTCCTCAAGGCCGACATGGTGCGCGACGGAGCCGTGGTCATCGACGTCGGCGTCAACCGCGTGCCCGACGCCACCCGCCGCACGGGCACGCGCCTGGTCGGTGACGTGGCCTTCGCGGAGGTGCAGCCCAAATGCCGTTGGATCACGCCCAATCCTGGAGGGGTCGGCCCGATGACCATCGCCATGCTCCTGGCCAACACGGTCACGGCGGCCGAAAGGGGTTCCTGATTTTTTTTTGAAAAATCCGTTGACGCTCCCTTGCAGGCCTGACACAACGTCTTCACACACGGAATCAATCAAACCACAATGAACACCAAATCGCTCCTCTTGGCCGCCGTCGTCGCGGCTGTCGGTGCTGTCTCCGGGTCCGCCCAGGTGACCAGCCAGAACATCGTCGGCTACGTCCGCCTGAGCCTCACCAAGGGTTTCAACCTGATCGGCAACCAGCTCAACAACGGCAACAACTCCATCGGCACAGTCCTGAATGCCCCCGAGGGCACCACGGTTTACAAGTTCACCGGTGGCAAGTACGTCGCGAACTCCTTCGTCGACGGCGCTTGGGATGATGCCGCCATGAAGCTTTCCCCGGGCGAGGGTTTCTTTGTGAACGTGACCGCCGCCACCACCATCACCCTGATCGGTGAGGTCAGCCTGAGCAACAGCGTGAACATCGCCCAGGGCTACAACCTGGTCTCCGTACCCCTGCCGCTCGCCGGCAGCCTGACCGATGCCGCCGCTGGTGGCTTCCCGGCCAAGGAGGGTGACAACGTGTTCCAGTGGACCGGCTCCGGCTTCTCCGCCAAGTCGTTCGTCGACGGCGCCTGGGAGCCCTCCGCCCCGACCTTGAAGGTGGGCGAAGGCTTCTTCGTCCAGGGCGCTGCGCGCACCTACACCCGGAATTTCTCCGTCAACTAATCAGTCCTAACAGTCAACACCATGAACAAGTTCGCTTACCTCGTTGCCGCCTCGGCGTTTGCTGTGTCGGCCTTCGGTCAGGGACAGATCAACCTGAACAACCGGGGTCTCGCCCTGGTCAATGACGCCTCCGGCAAGGCCCTTACCGGCACAAGCTTCGTGGCTCAGGTCTGGTACGGTGCCAACGCGGCGGCCATCCCGTCAGCCGGCCTGTCCTTCGCCCCGGCTCCGTTCCGCGCCTCGACCACGACCTTCCCTGGCACGTGGAATCCGTCGGGTGCGGGTGGCCCTGGCAACATCGGCACCCTGACCGGGTTCGGCCCCGGCAGCACGGTGACGCTGCGCGTCGCCGTTTGGGATTCCTCGATCGCCGGGGTTGGTGCCGCTCAGGCGGTTGCCGGCGCCCCTGGTACGGGCATCTCCGCTCCGTTCACCTACACGATCCCGACCGATCCCCTCGCGATCCCCGGCGGTCTGGAGAACATGGCGTCCTTCAGCCTCGTCGCTTCTGGTGGCCCTGTGATCCCCGAGCCGACCACGATCGCTCTGGGCACCCTCGGTGCCGCTGCGCTGCTCTGGCGCCGTCGCAAGTAATTTTGGTTTGAGTGTTCAAGGCCACCTTGGGAAACCACGGTGGCCTTTTTCATCGGTGGACCCTCCGGGGTTTCCCCGGCCGGGCACCTCGCTTCCTTGCGGGTGCCCCTATTTTTTGGACCTCTCGGTCGAAATCCCGCGTCCCGTGTCGGGCGCGTCCCGCATCACGCTCTCCACCATCCGCTGAGCCTGTGCCCACAGCCTGTCCCCAGTGTCCCCAGTGTCCCCACGCTGCCTGTTCCATTCGTTCTGTCCCGAGCCTGTCCCCGCCGAACGTTCCGTCTTGGGCCTGTCTCGACCCGACTGATGCACGAGCCTGTCCATGCGGGTGACCATCCTTTGGTTGAACGCGAACGAGCCTATATCTGTGAACGTGCGCGAGCCTGTCCCTGAGGGGGCATGTCCGTGGGTACGGATGGGCCGATGCTGGGAGGGGAAGGGGACTCGGGGAGCGATTCAGGATGGCCGCTGGGGTTGCTTGGACCCTTCGGCACCCATCGCGATGCGGGCAGCCCCGTAGGCGCCGGCCAGATCCCCGAGGGCGGCTGGCAGCAGGCGCACGCGGTGGCCCATCGGGCGCCACTCATGCCGAGACAAGGTTGCCTCAAGACGGTCGAACAGGGACGCACCGGCTTGAGCGATGCCTCCGCCCAGGATCACCGCCTCGGGATCGAGCACGTTGATGAGCGAATTGATGCCCACGGCAAGGGCGTCGACCGACGCGTTCCAGAGACTCAAGGCCTCGGCGTCGCCCCCCAGGGCGGCCTCGACCAGATCCCGGGTGGAGGCGTGCCGGCCCCGGCTCCGCGCGCGCACCGTCTTGTTGCCGATGGCCTGCTCCAGCGACCCGGGCGTACCCACATCGTCGTTGCCCGCGTGCCTGTCGATGGTGACGTGTCCCAGGTGCCCGGCCCGGCCGAGGTGCCCCCGCAGGAGTCGACCGTCCACAAGGGCGGCACCCCCCACCCCGGTGCCGAGGGTCAGGAGGATGACGTTCTCCAGGCCGCGGGCCGCGCCGATCCAGGCCTCGCCGAGCAGCGCCGCGTGGGCATCGTTGAGCACCGGGATGCGGCCTGGAAACCCGAGATGATCCGCCCAGTCGAGGCCCTCGAGACCCGACAACCGACCCGGCATGTGGACGATGCAGCGTCCGTCCCGCGATGCGAGTCCCGGGGCGCACAGACCGATCCCCGAGGGCCAGCCCCGGCGGGAGTGCAGGTCCTGCACCCAGACGTGGATGAGCCGCGCCCACTGCGCGTCGATGTCCTCGAAGGGGAGCGTGTGCTCCTCGAGGGCCTGTCCCTCCCGGTCGACGACCACCGTCTTGATGCGGGTGCCGCCCAGGTCGATCCCGGTGAACCATGGCGGGCGATCCGTGGAGGGGCTCATGGGCGGGGAGCCGGTTCGGAAACGGGGGAGTCCGGGCCCGGCGTGGGCGATGCGTCCGTGACCGACCATCCACCGTCGATCGCCAGCACCTGTCCCGTCACGAACCGGGAGGCCTCGGAGAGCAACCAGACCACCGCCGCGTCGAGGTCGTCCGTGCGCCCGATGCGGCCGCCGTCCAGCGGTTGCTTGCGGCCGATGAAGTCGAGGATGGCCGGGTCGGATTGCGCCCGGCGCGACATTGGCGTCGCCATCAGTCCCGGAGCCACCAGGTTGGCCCGGATCCCGTGCGGCGCGTAGGCGGCCGCGATGGCGCGGGTCAAGCCCTCGAGGGCGCTCTTGGCCGTGGCGTAGGCCACCGTACCGAACAGCGTCGGGGAGGGGGAGCCGGCCAGCACCGAGCCGCAATTCAGGAGGCATCCGGGTCGACCCCGCTCTAGGAACCATCGGATGGCCGCGCGGTTCGAGAGGAAGGCCGTGGTGAGATTCAGCTCCAGGGTCCGGTTCCAGCCCTCGAGCGGGAGGCGGTGCAGCGCGCCGTCGCCCCATCGCCTGCCGCTGCCGCCGGCGACATGGTAGAGCCCGTGGAAGTCGCCGAACCGGCCCGCGCACCGCTCGATGGCCGCCTCGGCGACGCCGGGTTCCCTCGCATCGGCCACGAGGGTCTCGAGGCAGGGCGCGGTGTCGGCAGGGCCCGGCTCCGATGGCCCGGGGTCCACGGCCGCATCCATGGGGTCGACACCCACGGCCACGACGCAGGCCCCTTCCCGCAGGCAGGCCCGCACCGCCGAGGACCCCAGCCCCCGGGTCCCACCGATGACGACCAGACAGCGCCCCTGCAGCGCCTTCCCGGCGGGCCGTTCAATCCCGGAAGCGTCGGGTGAGGTCTCCATAGGCATCGATGCGGCGGTCGCGCAGGAACGGCCAATGCGTGCGGGTGACGTCGACCTTGGAAAGATCCACCGTCACGAGAAGGTTCTCCGGTTGGTCGACCGCGGCCTTGCCCAGGATCTGACCGCTGGTGCCCGCCACGAAGCTCTGCCCCCAGAACTCGAGTCCGTCGCCGCCGACGGGACGTTCATGGCCGATGCGGTTGACGGCCGCCACGTAGCAGCCGTTGGCGATTCCATGGGCGCGCTGGATCGTCTCCCAGGCCGAGTGCTGGTGGGTGCCGTACTCGGCCTTCTCGGAAGGGTGCCATCCGATGGCGGTGGGATAGAACAGGATCTCGGCCCCGCTCATTGCGGTGAGCCGGGCGGCCTCCGGGTACCACTGGTCCCAGCACACCAACACCCCGATCCGGCCGAAGCGCGTGTCCCAGGTGCGGAAGCCTGTGTCGCCCGGGGTGAAGTAGAACTTCTCGTAGAAGAGCGGATCATCGGGGATGTGCATCTTGCGGTAGATGCCCAGCAGGGAGCCGTCGGCGTCGATGATCACCGCCGTGTTGTGGTACAGGCCCTCGGCGCGCTTCTCGAAGAGCGAGGCCACCATCACGACGCCCCGCTCCCGGGCCAGTTCCTGGAAGGCCCGCGTGCTGGGACCCGGGATCGGTTCGGCCAGCTCGAAGTACCGGTGCTCCTCCGACTGGCAGAAATACTGGGACCGGACGAGTTCCTGCGTGCAGAGGATGTTCGCACCGTCGTCGGCCGCCCGGCGGGCCGCCCGCAGGCACACCTGGAGGTTCTCCTCCGGGTCGGGGCCGCAGGCGTGCTGGAGGAGTCCTAGGGTCACGGTCCGGCGCTTGGGCGAGGCGTGCATGGGTCTCTTCTGGGGTACTCTGGATGGGGGACGTGTCCGTGACGGTGTGCTGCCGGGTCCGCGCCGGGCGTCACGGCTCCCGCGCGGGCGTGGGACGATGGTGTTGGGGGGGCTCTGCAAGTCAAGGGTGCCGCTGGGCGCACATCGGGACGCCAGGTGCGATGAAAACCCGCATTCATTGGGTTTTTCTCTTGCGACGTGTTGGGACGCATTGCTAAATCCGCCTCGAAGTCAACGGCGGAACCCCAAAGGTTCCCAACGTCACAACCTCCGAATCGCATCCTTATGGCCAAAGCCCCTAAAGCCCTCACCAAGTCCCAGATCACCGCCGCCCTCGCCGAGAAGGCCGATATCACCAAGAAGCAGGCGCTCACCGTGCTCGAGACGCTCGCCGAGCTCGCGTACAAGAACGCCAAGAACACCTTCACCTTCCCCGGTGTCGGCAAGCTGGTGCTCGTGAACCGCAAGGCCCGCATCGGCCGCAATCCCGCCACCGGGGCCGAGATCAAGATCCCCGCCAAGAAGGTCGTGAAGTTCCGCGTGGCCAAGGCCGCCAAGGACGCGATCCTCGGTTCCAAGTGACCGGCTCCGCCGGTTCCCACCTCTCCTCCGGTTTTTCGCGAAGCGCCCGTCCCTCGGGCGCTTTTTTTCTCCTGTCACCTTCCGGGGCGCCGCGCCGTCGGTTTCATGTTGAAACGGCTTTGCCTTTCCGGGGTCTTGGCCGAATGATCGGCGAACCCTATGGATGAGGCACCCGTATCTTCGAGGCTCTTCGTCACCCGGAAACTGCCCTGGATCCTGGCCGCGGTGGCGTTGGTGGTCTTCGCGCTCACCCGCAATCCATGGCTGGGTCCCAACAACCTGCGGCCCGTCGTCGAGGCGGCCGGTTGGGGCTTCGAGAACCACTTCGCCCAGCCGCTCCACCAGATCTTCGGTCGCCTCGTCGCCTCCTGGACCGGGCCGGGCTTCCCTGGACAAGCCAACCTCCTGACCGCCGTCCTGGCGGCGTGGGTGGTGTTCCTGCTGGCCCGCTCGGTCGCCCTGCTGCCTCACGACCGCCGCCACGAGGAGCGCATCCGTGAATTCTCCGACATCGCCCTGCTGACGATCCCGCTCTCCTGGGTGCCTCCGGTGCTCGCGGTCGGGTTGCTCGCCTTCCAGTCCACGTACTGGCGGCACGCCACGGCCTTCACCGGCGAGATGATCGACCTCGTCCTGTTCGCGCTGGCCGTGCGCAACCTGCTCGAGTACCGCCTCGATCGCCGCGAGTCCCGCCTGTGGGCCGTCGCCGCGATGGTCGGCCTCGGTGTCGCCAACAGCTACGCGTTCATCGGGTTCGTGCCCATGTTCATCATGGCGGTTGCGTGGATCCGGGGCTGGAGCTTCTTCAACCTCGGGTTCCTCGCGCGGCTCTTCCTCGCAGGCCTGGCCGGCCTGGCGTTGCTCCTGTGGATCCCGTTGTCCGCCCGCATGAGCGGCCGCTTCGACGACGGATTCTGGACGCTGTTCGGCAACGCCATCGCATTCAAGGTGGGCCAGTTGCTGATGTACCCAAGGGGCCGCTTCCTCTTCCTGGCGCTGATGATGATCGCGCCGCTCGTCGGCATCGGGGTCCGCTGGCCCTCGCGCATGGGTGCCGGTCTCGACACCCTGGCCGCCAACGTCGCCTGGCAGGTGCTGGCACTGTCCTGGTTCGGCCTCTGCATCGCCGTCGGCTTCGACGTGAAGTTCAGCCCGCGACAGCTCGGCTACGGCGTGCCGATGCTCACCTTCTCGTTCTGCGCATCGCTCACCGTGGGCTACTTCGCCGGGTACTACCTGCTGCTGTGGACCGGAAGGCCGGACGCGCGCCACGCCCACGGAATCCGCCCCGCCACGGCGGCCCTGTCCCGCCTCGCCGGGGTCGCGGTCGTGGCCCTGGCGGTGCTGGTCCCCGGCGCCCTCATCGCCCGAAACTGGAGGCCCGTGGTCGCCGACAACGGGCCGGCCCTGCGCGATTATGTGCGCACGATGATGGCCCCGCTGCACCGGGCTCCCGCGCTGGTCTTCGCCGATGATCCCACCCTGGCCATGGCGCTCGTCGCCGGCAACCGGACCCTCGGGGGCAACGTCGACCATCTCGTCGTCAACACGCGGATGGCCCCGGCGCGGGTGTACCGGCAGTTCCTCGCAGACCGGCAGGGCGATCGATGGCCGGCCCTGCGCACCATCGCCGGTGCCAACGACAACATCGCCGGTCTCTGGCTGACCCTCGCCACCCAGGCCGCGCAGAGCAACCAGACCTTCTTCGCCTCGCCGGTCTTCAGCTTCTTCGCCGAGCCCTTCGACTTCGTGCCGGTCGGTTCCCTGCATGGCGCGTTGCTGAGGAAGGCGCTGCTGCCCAGCCCGCCGGGTCAGGCCGAACTGGATCAGGTGCGCCGGTTCTGGTCCGAGGTCCAGCCCTCCCTCGATGCCGTGGTGCGCGACGCGGGCCTCGGGTCCTCCAATTCGGTCGATGTCGCCGCCCTGTGGTCGCGATCGGCCAACGCCTCCGGGGTCTTCCTGCAGGAGGGCGGGCGGCTGAAGGAGGCGTCGGCCCTGTTCCGCGAGGCCCAGCGGCTCAACCCCGAGAACGCCTCGGCCCGCGTGAACCAGCAGGTCAACGAGGCCCTCGTCGCCGGTCGCCCGATTCCCGCCGACCTCGTCCGGATCTGGGACGGCAAGCCCGGCCTGCTCGACCTCCATGGCCCGGTCGACGAGCCGGAGTTCCTGCGCATCTTCGGCTCCGCCCTGCTGGCCCAGAAGGACGACATGGTGCGCCGGGCGGCCGTCGGTTTCGCCCGGGCCTACCGTCTTTCCCCGACCAACCTGTTCAACCGCTTCGGGTTCATCTCGGCGGCCCTGGCGGTCGGCGATCTCGGCTCGGCGACGCAGGCCCTCGACGCCTTGAAGGCCGATCCGACCCGGGCCCGCTGGAGCCCGATCGAGAAGGCGGGCCTCGCCGAGGCGGAGGGCCGTGTGTTCATCGCCAGAAACGAGCTTCCCGCCGCCGAGGCGCCGCTGCTCGAGGCCCGCCGCCTCAACCCGGGCAACCCCGAACTCTGCGACTACCTCTCGTACCTGTACCTGCTCCTAGGGAGGCCGGAGGAGGCCATCGCGATGACCGAGGCCTGGGAGAAGGTCTCCAAGGCCGACCCGGCCGCGCTGTCCCGGCGTGCCCTGATCCTGATGCAGTTGGGCCGGCACGTCCCGGCGGCGGAGGTCCTCACCCGGGTGCTCGACCAGGAGCCGGCCAATGTGGTCGCACGGGTCAACCGGGCCATCGCCCGGCTCCTGCTCAACCAGTTCGCCGAATCGAAGGCCGACTACGACCGCCTGATGAAGGATGGCCGTGAGACCTTCCAGGTGCGCTTCGGCCTCGCCGAGATCGCCCGCCAGTCGAAGCAGACCGCCGAGGAACTCAGGCACCTCGAGCGATACCTCGAGCTGGCCCCGAAGAACACCGCCGAGCACACCAATGTCGTCGGCCGGGTGGCGGCGCTGAAGCAGGCGCGGTGAACCCGCCGTCGACCTTGAGCGGGCCCGCGGTCGGGACGGCCTCCGCCTCGATGCGGCCCGTCCGGGTGAGCCATGTCATCACCCGGCTCATCGTCGGTGGAGCCCAGGAGAACACCCTCGCGTCGGTGCTGGGCCTGGGACGCCGGCCGGACTGGCGGCTCGAGCTGATCTCGGGTCCCACCCGGGGGCCTGAGGGATCCCTCGAGCCCTTGGCGCGATCCGTGCCGGGCCTGCTGCGGCTCGAGCCCTGCCTGGTCCGTCCCGTGAACCCGCCCCTGGACCTCCTGGCCTACCTCCGTCTGCGGGCCCATTTCCGGCGGACCCGACCCGTGATCGTGCACACCCACAGCGGCAAGGCGGGCCTATTCGGCCGGTTGGCCGCACGCCATGCCGGCGTGCCCCTGGTGATCCACACCGTGCATGGACCGAGTTTCGGCTCCTTCCAAGGGCCTCTGGCCAACACGGTCTTCCGCGCCGCCGAACGGGCTGCCGCGCGGTGCACCGACCACTTCGTCGTCGTCGCCGAGGCGATGGCCCGCCAGTACCTGGCGGCGGGAATCGGTTGGCCCGGACGCTTCACCCGCGTCTTCAGCGGGTTCGACCTGGCGCCGTTCCTCTCGGCCGGCGGCGGCGAGCCGGCCCTGGCCGCGCGCCTGGGCCTCCGTCCCGGGGATTTTGTCGTGGGCAAGGTCGCCCGCCTGTTCCGCCTCAAGGGCCATGACGAGCTCTTCGCCGCCGCGGCCGGCATCGTCCGCCGCATTCCGAACGTGCGCTTCCTGCTCCTGGGGGATGGTCCCTGGAGGGCCCGCTTCGAGGCGCTGGCCGCAGCGAGCCCGGAACTGTCGGGGCGCTTCGTCTTCGCCGGCCTTGTGCCCCCGGCCGAGGTGCCGCGCCACCTCGCCCTCATGGACGTGCTCGTGCACCTGTCCCGCCGGGAGGGATTGGCCCGCGTGCTGCCACAGGCCCTGGCCTGCGCAAAGCCCGTCATCGCGGCCGACTGCGACGGGGCCGCCGAGGTCTGCCGGGACGGGGAGACAGGCTTCCTGATCGCCCCGGGCGATGCCGCCGCCCTGGTGGACCGGTTGGTCCGACTCGCCGGGAATCCCGGGCTGCGGGACGACCTGGGAGGTCGCGGACGCGCCTGGGTGGCCCGGCATTTCTCCGAGGGGGCCATGGTCGAGGCGCTCGACTCGCTGTATCGCCGGTTGCTGGGGCAGGGGGAGGAGGCCTCCGGCCGATGAGCCCATGGGCGCGGGTTTCCCTCGGCGTGTTCATGGTGGCCGCCGCCGCCACCGCCCTGTCGCTGCCGGCGTGGAGATCCCTGTGCCGTCGCCTTGGCCATGTCGACGACCCGGGACACCGGAAGATCCATGCCCGCCCGATCCCGCTGGCCGGCGGATTCGCCACGGCCACCGGATGGGCCGTCGGCGCCCTCGTGGCCTGGGCCTGGCTGACGTGGACGGCGGGGACGGCCGACGGGGCCGCTGGATCGGGCCCCTTGGGGCCCTGGGCCGGTGATGGACCGGGCCGGCGGAGGGTCGTCCTCATCGTCGCGGCGACGGCCGCCATCCTCGGGCTGGGAGCCTGGGACGACCGGCGGGACCTCGGGGCGGGGTGGAAATTCCTGGGGCAGGGGCTCATCGCCGGCGCCGTGGCCGCCTGGGGGGTGCGCCTTCCCCTGCCGGCCGGCCTGGAGTGGCTGGGCGCCCCGCTCGTCCTGCTCTGGATCCTGGGAGTGACCAACGCCTTCAACCTGAGCGACAACATGAACGGTCTCTGCGCCGGGTTGGGCCTCATCGGCGGGGCGTCGGTCTGGGCGGGGGCCCTCCTGGCACCGCCCCGGCCGGAGCTGGCCTGCGCGGCGGCCCTGGTGGCCGGTGGCCTCGCCGGATACCTGCCCTACAACTATCCCAGGGCCTCGGTCTTCCTGGGGGATGCCGGCAGCCACTCGGTGGGCTTCCTGCTCGCCGTGCTGTCGCTGTGGGTGCTTCCGGCGGAGATCCCCTCGTGGGAGATCCTCCCGAAGACCGGCGCCATGGCCCTGGCGGCGGTGGCGGTCCCGTGCATCGACCTGGTCTTCGTCTCCGTGGCGCGGACCCTTCGCGGCCAGCCGTTCTGGGTGGGGGACACCGGTCACCTCAGCCACCGGTTGGCCCGGACCCGGCTCGGGAAGCCCGGTGCCGTGGCCCTTCTGTGGACCCTTTCGGCCGCGTTGGCGGTGTGCGCGGTGCTGGCCACCGCGTCCCGGAGGTGACCGGCGGCGGGGCCGGCGTCCGGGCGGGGGGACACCCCGGCAGGTTTTTCCTGTCCATGGGGGCTATCGGTCACCGATTCCGCCTCGGGACGACGGGCCGGACGGGCCGGACGGCTGGAATCCCCCAAAATCGGGGTGTTTCCGGATCGGCATGGCCGTTGCCTCCTCCGGACCGGAGGTGAGTCCATGATTCAAGCGCTGTTCAACCAGTCCAATTACGTGGTGACCAAGAAACTCTTGGACGCCACCGTGATGCGTCATCAGGCCATCGCCGGCAACCTCGCCAACGTCGAGACGCCCAACTACAAGCGCATCGACGTGGCCCCGTCGTTCCAGACCGAGCTGGTCGCGGCGGTGAAGGCCAACGACGCGGCCCAGATCGCGGGTGTCCAGGCACCCACCCTGACGATTGACCCGGCGGCGGTGGACTCCAACCGGGACGGCAACTCCGTCAACCTCGAGCAGGAGATGCTCGCGATGAACGAGAACAGCCTCGCCCACAGCCTCGAGACACAGCTCATCACCGGGACCATGCTCAAGCTGAGGATGGCCATCACCGGACGCAGCTGAACCCCGGGAAGGACACGCCATGATCCAGCTCATCCCCAGCATCCAGAGCACCCGCTCCGCCCTCGATGCCGAGCGCACCCGGGTGGAGGTCGCCCGCCACCCGGCAGGAGGCATTGCGCAAATTCGACCGCTTCAGCGAGAAGGTCGGACACCCCCGCACCTTCCGGGACTACGCGGGCCTGGAGGTCCGTCGCGACGACCTGCTGGGCAATGTGCTTCGTGCCAACGCCTTCGAGTCGCGGCGCGACCTGGCGCGGGTGGGCAAGGCCGTCGACCGGTCCGAGTGGCACATGACACCCCAGACGGTGAATGCGTATTTCAGTCCGCCGCTCAACGAGATCGTCTTCCCGGCGGGCATCCTGCAGCCGCCCTTCTTCGACCTTGAGATGGACGACGCGGTGAATTACGGCGCCATCGGGGTGGTCATCGGCCACGAGATCACCCATGGCTACGACGACCAGGGCCGGAAGTACGACGCCGACGGCAACCTGCGCGACTGGTGGACCGAGGCCGACGGCGGGGAGTTCGACCGTCGGGCCTCCCGTGTGGTCGACCAGTACGCGGCCTATGAGGCCCTGCCGGGCAAGCGGGTCAACGGTCGGCTGACATTGGGCGAGAACATCGCCGACCTCGGCGGCACGAGCATCGCCTTCGAGGCGCTCCAGCGGGCCTTGGCCAAGGATCCCTCCCGTCGCCGGACCCTCGACGGGTTCACCCCGGAGCAGCGGTTTTTCCTGAGCTTGTCGCAGCTCTGGCGGGTGAACTGGCGCGAGGCCGAACTCCAGCGCCGCCTCGTGGTCGATCCGCACTCGCCCGGCCAGTTCCGTGGGATCGGACCCCATGTGAACCTGCCCGAGTTCTACCAGGCCTGGGGCATCACCGACGCCTCGCCCCTGTGGCGCAAGCCCGAGGAGCGCGCGACGATCTGGTGATCCTCCCCCTACTCCCCCTCCTCCCGCCGGAACCCGGGGGCCGCCGGGCGCCTCACCACGGCAGGCTGAAGGTCTTGACGTAGCTGTAGCCCTTGATGGCCTCGATGACGCCCTCCTTGATGCCGAGCCCGCTGTCCTTGATCCCGCCGAAGGGCGAGTTCTCGACCCGGAACCCAGGCACCTCGTTGATGTTCACGGTGCCGCAGCGCAGCGTGCGGACGGCCTTGAGGGCATGCGCGAGGTTGTTGGTCACGACGCCCGAGCTCAGCCCGTAGGCCGTAGAGTTGGCCACCTCGAGCGCGTCGTCGAGATCCCGGACCGTGACGATGGGCGCGAGCGGACCGAAGCTCTCGCAGACCACCATCCGGCAGTCGCGCGGCACCCGGTCGATCACCGTCGGAGGCAGCAGGGCCCCACGGCGTCCGCCGCCCGCCAGCACCCGGGCGCCCCGGGAGACGGCGTCCTCGACGGCCGCCTCGAGCGACATCGCCGAGGCCTCGTCGATCACCGTGCCCACCTTCGTCGCCTCGTCGGAGGGGTCGCCGCAGAGGTACTCGCGGGTCTTGGCCACCAGGCGGCCGGTGAACTCCGCCGCGATGGACTCCTGCACCAGGATGCGCTTCACGGCGGTGCAGCGCTGGCCCGAGTTCCGGTAGCTGCCCTCGGCCGCCAGCGTGACCGCGAGGTCCAGGTCGGCGTCCTCGAGGACGATGAGGGGATCGTTGCCCCCGAGCTCGAGCACCAGCTTCTTGTAGCCGGCCGTGGCTGCGATGCGCTTGCCGACCGGCACGCTGCCGGTGAAGGCCACCACCTCCACCTCCGGGTGCCCGACGAGCACCTCGGCGACCTCGGCGGTCGGTCCGAGCAACACGCTCAGCATGGGTCCCGGCAGGCCCGAAGCATGGAGCAGTTCCGCGAACCTCAGGGCGACCAGCGGGGTCTTCTCGGAGGGCTTGAGCACGATGGGCGTGCCGGCCGCGATGGCGGGCCCGACCTTGTGGGCGACCTGGTTCAACGGGTGGTTGAAGGGCGTGATGGCCACGGCGCAGCGCAGCGATTCGCGCGTGGTGAAGATCTTGCGAGCCTTACCCTGCGCGGAGATGTCGCAGGAGAAGATCTGCCCGTCGTCGCGCAGGGACTCCATGGCGGCGAAGCGCAGGACATCCACCGTGCGCCCGACCTCGTAGCGCGCCTCGCGCAGCGCCAACCCGGCCTCCGAGGTGATGATCCGGGCGAACTCCTCGCGCCGGGCCTCGAGGGCCAACCGGGTCTTCTCGAGGATCTCGGCCCGCTGGTGTCGGGTGGGGGTGTCTCGGAACGAGGTCGCGGCGGCGACCGCCTCGAGGGCGTGCCGGCGCGAGGCCAGCGTGACCGTGCCCGAGACGGACCGGTCGTAGGGGTTGCGGACGGTGAGCACGGAATCCGAGGCGATCGGCGTTCCGGCGACAAGGCTCTGGAGGTTCATGGAGGGATCGGAGGAGGGGGAGGATGGGCTCAGCGGGCCGGGGCCGAGGCGGGCAGGGCCGCGGCGAAGGCCTCGAAGAAGCGGTCGAGCTGGTCCTGCCCATGGTCCATCGACAGGTAGAGCTTGGTGCCCATGGGATTCAGGAAGATGCCCCGGTCGAGCAGTTCGAGCATCAGTCGGCCGCCGCGGGCCCGGTCGCTCGCCAGCCACGAGGCCTGGTCGGTGACGGGTCCTCCGGAGAAGGCGACCTGGCCCAGGGGACCGTCCCCGAGCACCTGCACCGCCACGCCGGCCGAACGGGCCACCGCGAGCAGGCCCTCGCGGAAGCGCCGCCCCGCCGCGTGCAGGGCGTCGTGCACCCCGGGCTGCAGCAGCAGGTCCAGGGTGGCCAGCGCGGCCGCGCAGGAGACGGGGTTGCCCCCCGTGGTGGAGGCGCTCCAGACGTAGCGCGGTCCCGGCAGGCGGCGCTCCTCGAGCACCTCCATCAGGTCGGCCCGGCCGGCGAAGGCGCCGATCGGGAAGCCTCCGCCCAGGGCCTTGCCGTAGGCTGCGAGGTCCGGGATCACGCCGTAGTGCTGCTGGGCCCCGCCGGGGGCCAGGCGGAAGCCGGTCACCACCTCGTCGAAGACCAGCACGATGCCATGGCGGCGGGTCAGCGCCCGCAGCCCTTCGAGGAAGCCGGGCCTCGGGGTCAGGCAACGGTGCAGGGGCTCGACGATCACCGCCGCCAGCGACGCGGCGTGGGCCTCGAGGATGCAGGTGGTCGTTTCCAGGTCGTTGTAGGGCGCCACGAGCACGTCCTGCCCGGTCCAGGGGGCCCCGGCGCCGGCCGTGTCGCAGGAGGGCAGGTCGGTGGGCCGGCTGTGGATCATACCCGCCACGCCCACCGCATGCTGGCCGTGGTAGGCACCCTCGAAGCGCAGCACCTTCGGGCGTCCGGTCGCCGCGTGCGCCACCCGCAGGCAGAGCAGGGTGGCCTCCGTGCCCGAGGCCACGAAGCGGATCCGCTCGGCACAGGGACTCACCGAGGCGATGCGCTCGGCCAGCTCGACGGACCTCCGGTTGACCGACGCGAAGTTCACCCCGTCCCGGGCCGCGGCCGCGGCCGCCTCCCCGACCTTCGGATGGGCGTGGCCGACCAGCGCCGATCCCCAGCCCATGGTGAAGTCGGCGAACTCCCGGCCCCGGGTGTCCCAGATCCGGGCGCCTCGGCCGCGTTCGGGCACCACGAGCCGCTCCGGCGGGATGCCGAACTCGCCATTGGATCCGCCGGGGAAGACCCGCAGCGCGCGGTCGATCCAGGGGTCGGTGGAGGAGGAGAAGGCCATGGCTCGGGAAGGGGTTCGCGGACTCAGTCGGCCACGGTGCCATTGCAGGCGAAGTCGAAGATGTCGAAGTTGCGGGGATCGCCCAAGGCGCGTGCGGCATGCTGCGGGCGCAGCCGGTGGCTCAGGACGAAGGGCACCATCTCCTCGTAGCGGCCGCCATGCGAGCGCAGGCCGCCTTCGATGGCCTTCAGGTCATGGTAGGCGGGGGTGCGGCCGATCACGGCGTCCCGGCCTGAGCACACCACCACGTCGCCCATTCGGTCGGGAGGCAGTTCCATCCGCCGGGCCGCCGGGTCGCGCGGCAGCACCTCGGTGATGCCCGGCAGGGTGGCGATGAAGTCCAGGACCTCGGCCAGCGGCACGGTCCGGTCGGCCGGCAGGTGCACCTGGGCGAAGGAACCCAGCGCCCCGTGGTGGACCACGTAGGGATCGGTGATCGGCAGGATGACGCGGAACCCGGGGCCCCAGCGCGCGTCCAGCTCCGACTCCAGGTACACCACGTTGGGTGAGCCGTCGGCGCGCTGCTTGGAGTTCATGCCGTGGTCGGCGGTGATCCCCACCACCGCCCCGAGGGCCAGCAGGTGCCCGACCTCGGCGTCGATGGCCGCGTAGAACTCCAGCGCCTCGGGAGCGTCGGGCACGTGCTTGTGCTGCATGAAGTCGGTGGTGCTCAGGTAGAGGAAGTCGGCCCGCCCGGCCTGCAACAGCCGCACGCCGGCCCGCAGCACGTAGAGCGAGGCCTCGCCCGAGTAGATCGGCGGGGTCGGTCCCGCCAGCGTCTCGAGTTCGCCGATGCCGTGCGTGGCCGGCGCCGCCTCCCGCGCCTTTTCCGACGAGAAGGCGATGCCGCCCCGGCCGATGAGCCCGCTGGCGAAGATGTCCCGCAGCTTTTCCTTGGCGGTGACCACGGCCACCTGACGGCCGGCCTCCTGCGCGGCCGGGAACAACGTGGGCACCCGGAGGAACTTCGAGGAGTTCATCATGACCTCCTGGCCAATCGACGGATCGTAGAAGAAGTTGCCGCCGATGCCGTGGACCGACGGTGGGGTGCCGGTGACGATGGAGCTGTTGTTGACGTTGGTGAAGGTGGGCATGGCGGCCCGGGCCGAGCCGCGCCAGCCCTGCACGGCCAGCCGCTGGACGTGGGGCATCAGCCCCCGGGCCATGGCGGCATCGAGGTAGGCGTCGGCCGAGCCGTCGAGGCAGAGGACCGCCACGGGGCGTGCCGGCGGGGTGTAGGTGCGTCCGTTGACGGTGAAGGAGCAGGCGGTCGGTTTCATCGGTCGGACCGGAGGATGCCCCCGGTCAGGCCGGAGGGAAACCGCAGAAGCGGCCGGGCCCGGGCAAACGGTCCGGGATGTCCTTGTCCGCCCGGGCCCCGACGACCACGATTCCCCGATGCCGGTCGTGCTCGAACTGGAGCGGGTCTCGAAGTCCTTCGGCGACTTCCGGGCCGTCTGCGATCTCTCCCTCCGGGTGGAGCGCGGGTCGGTCCACGGCTTCCTCGGTCCCAACGGGGCCGGCAAGACCACCAGCCTGCGGATGATCCTCGGCATGCTCCTGCCCGATTCGGGCCGGCTGTCGGTGCTCGGGTCGCCCTCGGCCCTGGCGGTGCGCGACCGCGTGGGCTACCTGCCGGAGGAGAAGGGCCTGTACCGGAGCATGCGGTGCGCGGAGGTCATCGCCTACTTCGCACGGCTCAAGGGCCTGGGCCGTTCGGAGGCCACGCGCCGCGCCCGGTCGCTCTTGGAACGCCATGGCCTGGGGGCGTTCGCCATGGCCAAGGTCGAGACCCTCTCCAAGGGCATGGGACAGAAGGTCCAGGTGCTGGCCTCCATCGCGCATGGGCCCGAGCTGGTCATCCTCGACGAGCCCTTTTCCGGGCTCGATCCGGTGAACCAGCAGGTGCTCGAGGAGATCGTCTCCGACCTGAAGGCGCGTGGTGCCACGATCCTGTTCTCGACCCACGTCATGGCCCAGGCCGAGCGCCTGTGCGACCGGTTGTCGATCCTCGGCGGCGGGCGAGGTCTCTTCGAAGGCACGGTGCCCGAGGCCCGGCGCCTGCTGCCGGTGCGCATCGCGCTGGAGACCTCCGACCCGTCGGCCGATCCCGGGCCGCTGCCCGGGGTGGTGGTCCGGGACCGCCTCGGAGCGGGACGCTGGAGCCTCGCGCTGGCGGTCGGGGCCGACCCGGGCTCGGTCCTCGAGGCCTGCTTCGAGCGGTCGATCCGCCTCCGGCGGTTCGACGTGCACGAGACCGACCTGCACGACGTGTTCGTCCACCTGGTCGGGCCCGGGGCCCGGGAGGCCTCGATGCGATGAGTCCAGCCCTGCTCATCGCCGCCCGCGAGTTCCTCGGCAACGCCCGGACCCGGGGTTTCTGGTTCGGCATCCTCATGGTGCCGCTGCTCTGGGTGATCGCCTCGCAGGTGCCCCTGTGGCTGGCGCGCAAGGGCACGCCCACCCGTCATTTCGCGCTCTTCGACGCGACGCGGACCGGCGGCTCGGCCGGGGTGATCCTCCGGCACCTCCGTCGCATGGAGGAGCGGCGCGGGTCGATGCGCTTCCGCGAATGGGCCGCGCCGAGGCTCCTGCCGGGCCGGTCGCTGCCGACGATCGACGGCAGCGGGACCTCCTGGCCGGACCTCCGGTCGCAGGTCGCGGGGTCGATGCGCCCCGATGCCGGCGGCTTCACGCCTCCCGAGCCCCTCCATCGCCCGGTGGTGCTGCCGGCCGGCCTGGCCTGGCGCGGCGACCTCGCGGACTTCGAGGGCCGCCTGCGCGACTGGTTGCGCGAGGGACGCCCCTGTCCGGCGGAGGATCGTGGCGAGCCCGTCGTCCTCTTTGCCGCGGCTCTCGTCCTGGACGGCGAGGGGCCCGGCGATCCGCCGGTCTTGAGGTTCTGGTCGGACAACCAGGCGGACACCTCGCTCCGGGACGCGATGGCCGAGGCCTTGTCCCGGGAGCACCGCCGGGCCGAATACGGCCGCCGGGGCGTGGATCCGGCGCTGGTGGGCCAGGTCGAGGCCGCGCGTGCCCGGGTCGTGGACCTCAATCCGCGCAAGGCCGCCGGCCAGGAGCAGGTGGGGCTGGCCGACCAGCTGCGGCAGTGGGCTCCGAGCGTGTTCGTCTACCTGCTCTGGATCGCGGTCTTCGCCGTTTCGCAGATGCTCCTCAATTCGTTGATTGAGGAGCGCTCCAACCGGATCCTCGAGGTGCTCGTGTCGTCGGTGACGCCGCTGCAGCTCATGGTGGGCAAGCTCCTCGGCGTCGCCGCCGTCGGCGCGGTGATGGCGCTGGCGTGGATCGGGTCGCTGGTGCTGGTCACCGCCTGGATGGTGGGTTCGTCCGGGATCGCCGCCGTCGCCCCGGACTCCGCGATCGCGCGGTTGCCGCTCGAGCTGGCCACGCTCCTGGGCGACTCCTGGATCCTCCCGGCCTTCGGTCTCTACTTCGTGCTGGGCTACTTGTTCTACTCGGCGGTCATCCTCGCCCTCGGCAGCACGTGCAGCGACCTCAAGGAGGCGCAGAACTTCACCGGGGTCATCGCGCTGTTCATGATGGTGCCCCTGGTCTCGATCACCTTCATCCCGAAGGATCCCAACGGGCCGATCGCCACCTGCCTGTCGTGGATCCCGCCCTACACGCCCTTCGTGATGATGAACCGGGTGGCGGCGAGCCCCCCATGGTTCGATGTGGTGGGCACCCTCGTGCTCCTGGTGATCTCCGACATCCTCGTCCTGTGGGCCTGTGCCCGGGTCTTCCGTCGGGCCGTGTTGCGCACCGGCCAGCCGGCTTCGCTGGCGCAGTTGGCCCGGTGGATCTTCGGCCGCGGATGACTCCCCTCCCCTCGGAAGACCGGCGACCTCCCGGTGTCGGGAAGTCGCCGGTTTGTGGCGGACGGTTGGTGGGCCAAGGCGCCCATCCCGGGGCGGTCACTCCCGATCCGGACGCGGCGGACGGCCCTCACGGCCGGGCCCACCAGGCCCACCAGGGCGACCGGGACCACCGGGGCCTCGGCCGCCGTCCGGGCGGGCGGGCCGGAGTTCCTCGGCCGTCAGCTTGCCGTCGCCGTTCTTGTCGAGCTTGAGCAGTGCCGCTGCAGCATTGCGGACCTCGTCGGCGTCGATCACGCCGTCGTGGTTGGCATCGAGGACCTCCATCACCGGGGAGGGCATCCGGCCTCGGCCGCCGGGACCACCGGGACCACCGGGGCCGCCGGGGGGCAGCGGGCGCTTGTCGTTCTCGGCCGTGGCGGTGAGGGCCGCGCCGGCCAGGGCCAGCGCCATCAGGGTGCGATTCAGGGTCTTCATGGGATGTGTCGTTTTGTGGCTTGTTGTTTTTTCTTGGACGTCCGGCGAACCCTCGCCGTGCCGTTCTGAAGACAAGAGACACCCTCCCTGTAATGGGTTGATGTCGGGACGGGCGAAAATTGTTAAGACCCGGTAAATGTGGGCGGGTCCGCCCCGGGATTCCTTTTAGCCTCGGGCTCGACGGGATGCCGGAATGGACCGCGCAAGTCCCGCACGCGACGTCATGAAAAGTCCCGTTTCCGCCGCCCCCGGCCCGTCCGGCGACGCCGCCCTTCCCAGGATCCTTGTCATCGACGACGATCGGAAGCTCTGCCGCCTGATCCGCGACTACCTCGCGCCGATGGGCTATTCGGTCGAGGCCGTGCACACGGGCCCGGAGGGCGTGGAGCGCGCCACGGCCGGCTCGTGGCATGCCGTCCTGCTCGACCTGATGCTGCCGGGCCTCGACGGCTTCGAGGTCCTCAAGCGCATCCGCGCCCGCACCGATGTGCCGGTGCTCATGCTCACGGCGCGGGGCGACGAGGCCGACCGCATCGTGGGCCTGGAGATGGGCGCCGACGACTACCTGCCCAAGACCTTCTCCACCCGCGAGCTGCTCGCGCGGCTGCGCGCGGTGACCCGGCGTTCGACCCGCGCCCTGCCGGAGGAGGACGATGCCGATCAGGAACTGGTCGTGGGACCGCTGCGCCTCCGGCCGTCCGCGCGGTCGGCCGTGCTCGGCGACGCGCCGCTGACGCTCACGCCGGTCGAGTACGACCTGCTGGTGTCGCTGGCCCGGGCCCGAGGCCGGGTCAAGACCCGCGAGGCGCTGCTCGACGAGATCCGCGAGCGCGACTACGACGTCTTCGACCGATCCATCGACGTGCACATCTCGGCCCTGCGCCGCAAGCTAGGCGACGATCCCAAGACCCCGCGCTTCATCCGCACGCTGCGGTCGGCCGGCTACATGATGGTCGACCCGGAGGATCCCGAATGACCCTGCGACTGCCGCTCCTGCCGCGCATCCTCCTCTGGCTGCTGCTCAACCTTGTGCTGCTGGGCACCGCCTTCGGGGTGTTCCTCTGGACCGAGCTGGGGGGCGAGTCCCTGCTTGGGCGGGTGGCCGGCGAGCGTTCCCAGGCCGCGACCGGGGCCCTGCTTTCCGAGTTGCGCGAGCGCCCGTTCGCCGAGTGGGAGCGGGCCCTGGCGCGGTTCGAGGAGGCCTATCCCGTCCGGGTGCTGCTGCTCCGCGAGGACGGCAGCCGGTGGCTGGGCGCTGCGCTGGAGGTGCCGGACGAGGTCGCTCGGCGGTTGCGTCCGGTGCTCCCGCCAAGTCCCGAACCCGAGGAGCGCCGGATGCGCCCGGACTTCGAGGAGCCCCGATCCGGCCCACGGCCGGAGGGGCGGTTGGCGGGCCTGTCGGATCCGTCGGGTCCACCGGGCTTCGGCGGCCCGCCGCCGCCGCGGCCCGGCTCGCGCCCCGGGGGACCGATGCCGCGCGCCTTCCTGCGGACGGGTGAGCCGACGCGGTACTGGCTCGTCCAGGGCACGCCGCTTCGAGGCCCGGGCGTGCCGCGGGGCCTGAGGCTGGTGATCTCCTCCGCGACCCTCTCGGCCGGTGGCCTCTTCGTCGACCTGCGCCCCTGGCTGTGGGCCGGGGGCGGGGTCATCGCGGTGTCGGTGCTCTGGTGGCTGCCCTTCGTCCGGGGGATCACCCGGATCGTGTCCCGCCTCTCGGAGACCACCGAGCGCATCGCCGAGGGGCGGTTCCACACGGTCGTGGCCGAGGACCGGGGCGACGAGCTGGGCCGTCTCGGCCGCTCGATCCATCGCATGGCGGGCCGACTCGACGGCCTGGTCCACGGTCAGAAACGCTTCCTCGGCGACGTGGCCCATGAACTCTGCTCGCCGCTGGCCCGGATGGAGATGGCTCTGGGCGTGCTCGAACAGCGCGCCGATCCGGACAGCCGGCCCTATGTGGACGACGTGCGCGAGGAGGTCCGTCACATGTCGGCGCTGGTCGACGAGCTGCTCCAGTTCTCCAAGGCGGCGCTGAAGCCCGTCGACGCGCAGCGCACCGCCATCCCGCTGGCCGGGGCGACCCGCCGCGTGGCCGGACGGGAGATGTCCGGGGTCGCCGGGTTCGAGGTCCGGGTGCCGGAGACCCTGGCCGTCCTCGGCCACCCGGACCTGGTCGAGCGCGCCATGGGCAACCTCCTGCGCAATGCGCGCCATCACGCCGGCGGCCTCGGGCCCATCCGCGTCGAGGCCCGGGCCGACGGATCCGGCCAGGTCCTGTGGTCGGTGACCGACTCCGGGCCCGGGGTGCCCGAGGCGGAATTGCGCCGCCTGGGCGAACCGTTCTACCGGCCCGACACCTCCCGCTCCAGCGACACCGGCGGCACCGGACTGGGCCTGGCCATCGTTAGGAGCTGCCTGGCGGCCTGCCAGGGTCGGCTGGAGCTGGCCAACGCCCCCGGGGGCGGTCTGGTCGCGACCCTGGTCCTTCCGGCGACCACCGGCCCCGTCCCGTCCGGTGCCCCGGAGGCGCCCCCGGCCGAGCGATAGATGGTTTCCGCGTTTGCGGTCGGGGGGAGGCAGGGGCTATCCATCTGGGCGATGCGGATCACCAACCTCAACCCGGACCATGACATCGGGGCCAGCGCCTGGATGCTTTCGGTGGACGGGCACCAACTCCTGATGGACGCGGGAACCCACCCCAAACGCGAGGGCCTTTCCTCCCTGCCTCTCTACGAATCGGTCCGCGACCTGGATGTCGACGCCATCGCCTTGACCCATTGCCACCACGACCATGTCGGGTCGCTGCCGGTGGCCCTCCAGTACTTCCCGCACGCCCGGGTGCTGATGACCGACCTGAGCTACTTCATCGTCGAGCGGGTGCTGCACAACTCGGTGAACGTCATGGTCCGCCAGCGCGAGGAGCTGGGGATCCGCGAGTATCCGCTCTACACCCATGAGGAGGTCGACGACTACGCGCCGGTCTTCCAGGGCTTCGCGCATCGCCGCGAGATCGAGTGGGCCCAGTTCGCCCGAAACCACGTGCCCGGACAGGGCCGCCGTCACGGCCCGACGCTGGAGTTCTTCGACGCGGGCCATGCGCTCGGCTCGGCCGGGGTGCTGGTCCGGGGCCGCAAGCAGAGCCTGTTCTACTCGGGCGACGTGTGCTTCCACGACCAGACCCTGCTCCGGGCGGCCGATTTCGAGGGCGTCAGGGCCGACGTGCTGGTCATGGAGACGACGCGCGGAGCGCGCCAGGTGCCGGCCGGATTCAGCCGGGACCACGAGCTGGACCGCTTGGCCGAGGGCATCCAGCGGGTGCTCGCCCGCAAGGGCACGGTGCTCATCCCGGCCTTCGCGCTGGGCCGCACGCAGGAGATCCTAGCCTTCCTGGCGCTGCTGATGCGGTCCGGGAAGCTGCGGGAGCAGCCCGTCTACATCGGGGGCCTCGGCCGCGTGTTCACCGAGATCTACGACCTGCAGTCCAACCGGACCCACCGGCATCATCCGAACCTCAAGCTGACCCATGCGCTGAACCTGCAGGTGGTCTCCACCAACGACATCGAGTCGATGTCGCTGCGGGGTGGCCGCATCTGCGTGATGACCGCCGGCATGATGAGCGAGAACACCGGTGCGCACGCCCTGGGCGCCCGCATCGTCGGTGACGAGCGCCACGGCATCTTCTTCGTCGGCTACGCCGACTCGGAAACCCCCGGCGGACGCCTCAAGGCCGCCAAGCCCGGCGAGAAGTTCCACTTCAGCCCCTCGGTCGGGCAGCTCACGCGCAACTGCGAGGTCTTCGACCTCGACCTGACCGCCCATGCCAACCGCGACGACCTCGTGTCCATGGTGTCCGAGGTCGATCCCCGTGTGGTGGTCCTCGGCCACGGGGATGCCGATGCGCGTGGCTGGATCCGCGAGCAGATCCACTCCCGGCACCCGAAGATCAAGGTGCTCGAGCCCGGCCCGGGCCAGGCGCTGGACCTCTGAGCGGAGCCCCGAGGGGGTCCCCCGGCCATGAGTTCGGTGCAGGTCTTCCTCGGGGTGTTGCTGCTGCTGCACCTGTCGGAATTCGTCGTCTGGGTGCCGGCCGGTAGCGTGCTGTTCCGACGCCGGGGGCGTGGCTGGGAGGCCGCCGGGCCCTGGGCGGTCGTGCGCACCGTCCGGGGATCGCTCCACGCGGTCGTTCCTCTGCCCGGCCTGGCCCGGGCCTACGTGGTGCGGGAGGTTCCGGCGGAGGCCGCCGGTCCCGGGGACCCGACACCCGCTGGCGGGGACTCGTTGTCCGGCCGCCGGCACAATCCCGAGACGATCGCCCTGCGGCGGTCCGGGGTGGCCCATGCCTTCGCGCCGCTGCGCTGGATCGCGTTCGCGCTGCTGGTGCTGGCCTGGGGGGTGGCTCCCGTTTCGCTGGGCCTCCTGGGCGTCGGCCCAACCCTGTGGATCGTGACGCCCGTGACGGCCGGGCTGATGGCGGTGGATGCGGTCCTGCTTTCCCGTCGACATCGGCGGGAGTTTCCCGGCCTGGACGACGAGCGGTGGCGCCTGGTGCTTTCGGCCTGCCTGTCTCCGTTGGCGGCGATGCGGTCGTGGGACCTTGTCCAGAAGGACGCCCTGAGCGGCTGCGACGCGGCGGCGGTGGCCGCCTCCCTGCCGGGATTCCGCGACTGGGATTCCTTCGCGGCCACTCGGTGGCGACGGATGCGCTTTCCCGCCGGCGACGTCGCCGAGGTCCCGGTGGGAGCGACCGGCTCCGGCGAGGCCCTCACCATCCTGGAGCGGATCGCCCGTGACCGGGGAATCGACCCGGGGCTCTGGGAGCAGCCTCCGGTCCCCGACGATCCCGCCCACACCCGCTATTGCCCGAGATGCCGGATCCAGTACACCGGGCGTGCCCCCTCATGCCGGGACTGCGGTGGACGACCGCTCCGGCCGATTCGGGCGTCGGCCTGAGGCGCCCTGCCCCCACGCAGCCCCGGCCCCGTCCGACCGGGTCAGTGGAGGATGCACAGGTCGTGGCGGAGGGCCATCAGCTCGGCGTCGCGGTCGAGGAACCAATCCAGCCGCGCGTCGGTCTCGCCGTGATCGATCTCCCGCGCCATGAGCAGGTAGGTCGCATAGTGATTGCCCTCCGACTCGATCAGCGACTGGTAGAAGCGCGCGAGTTCCGGTTCGGAACCCGCGAGGTGCGCGGCCAGGATCTGGAACTTTTCGCAGCTCCGTCCCTCGATCAGCGCGCAGACCACCAGATGGTCGATGGCCGACTCCCGGCGTCCCTGGCGGATCCCGCGCATCATGCCCGTGATCCATTCGCTGCGCTGCGGCTGCCCGAACGCCCAACCCCGCCGCTCGAGCAGACCGAGGACCAGCTCGAAATGCTGGAGTTCCTCGATGGCGATCCGGTTGAGGTCATGAACCTTGGGAAACAGTTCACGGTACTTCTCGAGGTGGATCGCCGTCGTGGCCGCCTTGCGCTCCAGATGGGCATGGTCCACGAGCAGGTCCCCGAGGCGGCGGGTGACGCGGTTGGCCCAATCGCGGTCCACCGCATGGCGCAGCATCAGCATGGACCGAGATTACCCGCCCGGGCCGCGGAGTCGAAGGAGGATCACCGGGGGGCAATTGGCTACGTTCTC